>Ga0115569_10002134_pt1 | contig 15105 bp, 13 predicted proteins | sample COGITO_mtgs_1205_2_FD_87295 | JGI IMG/M metagenome (GOLD analysis project Ga0115569, IMG submission 87295) | Pelagic marine microbial communities from North Sea - COGITO_mtgs_120503 | ecosystem: Environmental > Aquatic > Marine > Epipelagic | place: Germany:Helgoland, sampling site Kabeltonne... | reverse complement strand
TATACCGGCCAGGAATGTTCCTAAGAAACCGCGAGCCACCCGTGCAAACCGGTCAAGCACCAGCAGCGCCGATCCCAGATAGACTAATGTCATCGCCACAATACCTGCGGCGAGAGAAATAATGAAAGCGACGGCCAAGCTGCCACCAACAGCATCGAGGCTACTGATCAGCGCATCCATAAAAGGCGCCTACCCCTTCCCTTCAGACTCTTCGCCACGGGGACGAATTTGCGCCCCCTGCGAGAGCAAGGTCGATCGAATGAACGCGTCTAGATCTCCGTCTAGCACGCCTTCGACGTTTCCGATTTCGAGATCCGTTCGATGATCTTTAGCGCGCTGCTGGGGGTGAAGCGTGTACGACCGTATCTGTGAACCGAATCCGATCTCGCGACGCTCCCCTGTCAGCTCCTCCATCTTGGCTTGCTTGCGTTGCCGCTCAAGTTCAAAGAGCTTCGCTCGCATAATTTTCATTGCTGTCGCACGGTTCTTATGCTGCGAACGCTCATTTTGGCACTGCGTCACGACGCCGCTAGGTATATGGGTCAGGCGCACTGCGGAGTCCGTCTTATTGACATGCTGGCCGCCTGCACCACTCGCGCGATAGGTATCGACGCGGAGATCCGATTCGTCGATTTCAACTTCAATTGAATCATCGATCTCGGGCACCGCGGTCACACTCGCGAAGGCCGTGTGCCGTCGGGCATTGGAATCGAAAGGCGAAATACGCACGAGACGATGTACGCCCTGCTCTGTATTTAAGTAGCCGTAGGCGTAGTCGCCCTGGATTCGCAGGGTCACTCCGCGAATCCCTGCCTCTTCCGCGCCCTGGATGTCTAAAATCTCGGTTTTGAACTCCCGTCGCTCCGCCCAGCGCAGATACATCCGAAGAAGCATCTCTGCCCAGTCGCAAGCATCAGTCCCTCCGGCGCCGGAATTGATCGAGAGAATCGCACCGTTGCTATCGTATTCTCCGCCCAACAATTGCTGAAGCTCTGCGTCCTGAAGAAGTTGATCTATCTCAACACACTTCTCGAGGGCCTCTCGAAGGGTCTCGAGATCTTCCTCGTCGGAAGCCAGCTCACGCAGGAGCTCGGCGTCGTCGAGCCCGCCCTCGACACGATCGTGTAGGGCGAGTTCAGCTTCGACCGCAGTCTTATTTCGACCGACGGCTTGTGCAGCCTCGGGATCATCCCAAAGATCGGGTCGAGCCATCTCGACGTCGAGTTCTTCGAGCTGGTGGCGCAGGCCCGCTACGTCAAAGACGCCCCCGGAACTCACCGAAACGACTTCGCAGTCCACGGATCCGTTCGGCCAGGTCGGTCACATCAAAACGCTCAGCGTTCTCCCCACTCATCCTTCATGATCCTCGTTTTAGTCAGTCGACCTCGGACTCAAGAGTCCGTCAGCCGGTTTAGTTAAAGATCTACTGGGCGATCCCGCAGCTCTCAAGCCCCATCAGGCCGAGACCGTCGGGCACGAGCCTGCATAATCAGCTCAGCCACACATCCAAAAGCGCAACACAATACAAAGAGGTCCCCGAATCGGGCATAGAACGTGGAGGCTGGGTTCCGATCTCCTATAAGAGGCATCTCGATCGTCCCCACGACATAGGCTTCCTCAAAAAGCGGGCTCCGATCCTGAACCCGACCCCGTGCATCGATCAAGGCCGAAACGCCGGTATTCGCAGCACGAACGACGGGAATTCCATTCTCCGCCGCGCGCATTGCCGTCATCGCCAAGAATTGGTGGGGGGCTCCGGTTCGACCGTACCAGGCATCGTTAGTGATCGCGAGCAGTGCTCCCGCTCCTTCACGTCCGAAACGACGTACCAGATCAGGAAAGAGCAGCTCGTAGCAAATAGGGACGCCGACTAGGGCCCGCTTCTCGCTGCCCGACTCCTCGATTCCCGTTCCGGGCAGAATCACGGAGAAGTGTCGAGGCCGATCTCCGGGCGTCACGTCGCTCGAAGACAGTCCCGTCGCAAGGGACTGAAAAAATTGCCCCAATAATCCGCGCAGTGGCACGAACTCGCCGAAGGGTACGAGGTGTGTTTTGTCGTAGCGGTCCTCGAGTGCGCCGTCGGGGCCCAACAAGAACGCGCTATCGAAAAATGCCGAGAAGCGCCTTTGCTCATAGTCAATCTCGACGCCCATGCCGCCCACAATTAGGCTGACCTCGTGGCGCGTCGCCAGGTCGGCCAGCCGACCGCGCAGGATCGAATCATTCTCGAGAACCCCAGGCACCGCCGTCTCGGGCCAGACGATCCAGTCCACACCCTCTTCCGCCGCATGCTCACTCAGGGAAAGGTAAGTCTCGAGGATCCGGGTGCTGCGATCAGCTTCCCATTTCTCCCCCTGATCAATATTGCCTTGGATCGCGGCAACCTTGACTGAGCGGGTTTGTGCGTCGGGTATGGCCAGCGCGAACCCGACTCCATGGAGCGCCAATACGACGGCGATCGCAACAGCAAAATTGCGCGGCGCATTCTCAAAGTCCGCCTTTGCCGCACCGGCGTCCCCCTGCGACCCGCCCCTCCCGGCGAGGAAAACTTGGCCTAGCAAAATCCCGACTAACGCCGCCACGAAGGAAAGAACATATACGCCAGCAATACGAGTGAGACCTAATAAAGGCCAATCGAGATAAAGCCCATACCCCAAGGTTGCCCAGGGAAAGCCGCCCATGACATGACCGCGGGCCCAATCCAGCAAGACCCATAGCGCGGCGCCGAAAAGTGCCCCACGGAGCCCGCGGCCGCCGAAGCGCGTCCACCCCCACGCGAAGAGCGCACTAAAAGGCGCGACGTAGAGCGCTGGCACGAGGGGAGCAAGCAAGCCTAAGAACAGAGGCATCCCGGCGTAGACCACCGTCACCACCAAAAACCAATAAAAAAACGCGACGTGCGTCAGAAAGCTGCCTACGAATGCCGCTTTCGCAGCGCGGCGCGGCGCTAGGCCGTCCACCGCAACGACCAGACTGGCCGGCACCACCCATGTCAGCAGCAGCCCGAGATCGATCACGGAGGGCAGTCCCAGTCCGTGCGCGAAAGGGATCTCGTGAGGGAACGCGAAGAAGGTCGCTAGGCCGAAGGCGATCCAAGGACCCCACCGAATCGGTCGAGAGAAGGAATTCGCCTGCTTCGAATGATCTGCGCCCTCACCTGCTGTCACGATGCAATCTCCCGCTTCACGCGGCGCTCTTCTGCGGCCATGACCTTCGCTTCATCGTCCTTCTCATGATCGTGACCGATCAGATGCAAGACGCCATGAACCAGTAGGTGGCAAATTGTTTCATCAAGGCTCCGATGGCGATCATGGGCCTGCTCAGCAGCAGTTTCGACCGAGATCACAACGTCTCCCAACATCCCGCCACGATGATCTGCGAAGTCGCCTTCCATCAAAGAAAAGGACAGGACATCCGTCGCTCGCGGCTTGTCCCGCCATTGCGCATTCAACTCGGCGATCGATTCATCATCAACGAGAGCGATCGACAGTTCCGACCGGCTCCGGCCGATGGCAGCTAGGATCCCGCGGGCCCTCTTCCGCAGGCGCGTCACGTCGACCCTCGATCCCCGGAGCCCTTCGGGCGGACCGGAAATCATCACGCTCATCCGCGACCCTCGTCTTTCTCGCTCCGCGCGCGGTCATAGGCCTGAATAATCGATTGAACCAGCGGATGCCGTACCACGTCTCTCGCTTCGAAATACTGGAACCCAATGCCGCGAACACCAGTAAGCACCTTCCGCGCTTCCACCAATCCGCTCAAGGTGCCCTTGGGCAAATCGACTTGAGTCACGTCACCAGTGATAACAGCCTGCGAGTTTTCACCTAAACGAGTCAGGAACATCTTCATCTGCTCGCCGGTCGTGTTCTGAGCCTCGTCGAGAATAACGAAGGAGTCGTTCAGCGTCCGACCGCGCATAAAGGCAAGCGGCGCGACTTCGATCGTCCCGCGCTCGATTAGCCGCTGCGCTTTTTCCATGTCCATCATGTCCCGCAAAGCGTCATAGAGAGGACGCATGTAGGGATCGACCTTGTCGGACAGATCTCCCGGAAGGAAGCCTAGGCGCTCGCCTGCCTCGACCGCGGGTCGCGTGAGGATAATGCGAGAGACCTCTTTTTGATGGAGTGCCGCGACAGCCATTGCCATCGCAAGGTAGGTCTTGCCAGTCCCCGCCGGCCCAATCGCGATCGCAACGTCATGCTTGCGAATTGTGTCGACGTAACGCCGCTGCTTGAGGTTCTTTGCACGAATTACTTTGCGCGAACCGCGCGTAAGAATATTTTCGTAGACGTCGCTCAACTGAACGTCCGGCTGGCTCGACACCATCCGAATCACGTGGCGAACATCCGCATTGCGAACACTCTGGCCTCGCTCAATCGAGGCGTAAAGTTCTTCGAGTACCCGGCGCGTCAAGGCGACCCGGTCGGCCGCGCCTTCGAGTTCGAGCTCGTTGCCCCGAGCATTCACGGCAACACCGATGGACCGCTCCAGCAGCCTTAAGGTCTGTTCTCCATCGCCGTAGAGTGCGACTGCCGTCGCGTTGTCAGCAAAGGCGAGCGACTCGCGCACCTCACCGCTTGAAAAAACACCCTCGTCCGAGGCAGGACCTACCGGCGGATCGGATTCAGTCGTCGACTCAGATGCCGACACAGCGGGAGTTATGGTCTCAGACGCAGATGCGCCGTCCGATTCAGCGTTCGCTTCGGGATCAATAGGTTCGCGAGCCAGAGAGGGAGCTCCTTGCGCTCTTCCCTGGCCCGGAGAGCAGTGAAACCACAATGGTATTCACGAGACCCCCGAAATCCGTTCGAACGCATTCGATCAATTGATCGAATATTCGAATGGAGCTAGCTCGGTTGGAGCGCCGATTTAGTCTAGGGGCGCAAGCAGGACGACTTCCTCGTCCCGGACCTTGTAATAGTAGTCACCGAGCCTCTCCGACGTCAACGAAGCAAGACTCGTAGAGAGCGATTCGAGACGAGCCGGGTAGGCCCCCGTCTTGAAGTAGTGCACTTCAAGCTGATCACGGATCCGGCCGACTTCGTAGCGACTCCCGAAATGCTCGATAGAGCGCATCGGCAAGGCTGCGCCGGGCAAGCCCCCCCTCGCATCGGCGGTCGGTAGAAGCTTCCAGGCGAGACCGCCCAGAAGCGCAAAAGGGATCGCCGTCACAATCGCGGCCCGAAGCAGAGAGAGAATCGGCATTCGCCTCCCTTTCCGCTTGGCCTTTTTAGGCTTTTTTGCGCCGCTCGCAGCAACGTCGATGACGCCTGTCTGGCAGAGCTCAGCCAGCGCACGCGTCGCTTCGAAGGTGCCTACACGTGAGAGGTCGATGATCCGGCGCACCGAGAGCCGACCGTCTACCAGTTGAAGAACACGCTCCGTGTGACCGAGGCGCGCATCCGCGTCGCCCTTCGTGACCGCGCGGGCCGTCTCTAAATTCCCAACGCGGCGAAAAACAGTGTCCTCTTGCGGCACAAAGGCTGAGAAGGTCTGCCATTCGTCGAGCATTCGCAGCCCATCCATCAGAATCTGCTCGGCTCCGAGAAGTTGCTCGGGCTTGGTGTCGTGCGTAATCGCTTCCGCGATAAAGTTGAAGTCACCGCATCGCCGACGCATAACATCAAAGACTGTCTCACGGGTCAGTAAATACTGAACTTCTCCGAGAGTCGTTTCCTCGATTAACCCCGCGGACAACATTAGGTCGCCGATCGGTCGCGCCGAACGCTCACTCTCCGCGTGAAGGTCGTCGAGTTGATCACGCGTCAAATAGCCTGACCGAACGAGCTGCGGGCCTAACGGCTCACGATCAGCCCGCGAGTTCTCCGGACCACCGCGAACTACTCGCCCCTCGTCGAACGCCAGAAAGATTGAACCACCTTCGCCTTCGACGACAAGAGTCCCAGTCTTTCGTTGTTGCCCAACCAGCTGAAAGACTTCAGCAATACCGAAGTCCTCAAGATTGCCACGTAGTGCGACGGACATACTGCCCTACTCCTTCTCTTTTCAGGGACTAGCTGTTCTTCCGGACGATGAGGCTCAAAACAACGACAGAGACATATGCCATTACCGCGAGAGCTCCGGGAATCGCAAAACAAAGAATCGCCGCGCTTCCCATGAGAAGCGGATCCTCGAAGATGCCGGTCGGCCAACTGAACCACGTGACGGCCCACGCGAATAACAAGAGACCGAACATCGCCAGGTCAGGACGACGCGCCGAGAACCCCGCCATGCCAGGGATCATCAGGGACAACGTCAACCAAACGCGATCGAATCGGACCTCGCGCTCTGCGAGCGCTTGAATCCGAGCCATTCGCAACGAAGGATCCGTCGCCTCTGGGTACTGGAAGAGATGATGACAGTCCTCACAGATATCTTCGCTCCAAACCGTCTTTTCACACCGCTCACAGATGCGATGTCCACATCGAGTGCAGAGGCTTGCGTGCGACCAGCTCTTCGATAAAAGAAGCGAGCAGAGCACGATTAGTGCCAAGGCACCACCCGTGACGTACCACGCTGCTCCGAGCCGACCCGGAGCGAGAATCGCCACCGCACCGCGGTCCGCATCTTGGGATAGCGCCAACGAAACGAGCCTGTCGCGAATCAAGTGCGACACGGGGAAACGAAGGTCCGCAACAAGCGAGGCGTCACCGAGACTCGAGAGCCCGGCGACGGCCTGATCATCTATCTTCTGCGCCCTAATGAGGGTCGCTTCGTACTCTTGCATTCGAAATGCACTGGCGTAGGCCTGACTCAGGCTAAACAGCAAGGTCGCATCGCTTTCTTGAACCGCAGCCCGTTCGTAGTAGCCGATTGCCGCATCCGTGTTGCCACGGCGCTTCTCGATATTCCCAAGATTCGCCAGTGCCACCAGATCATTCGGTACCCGACTAATCACTTCTTCGAGATGCACGCGAGAAGACTCGACGAGGCCAAATCGACGGTCGCGATAAGCGAGGGCATGAATCGCCGCGAGGTCTTTCGGAGCGGCGGCTTCAAGGCGTTCAACGTCTGCCGCCGTTTCAGTTCCGTCTAGGACCTGCAGCACGCTGCTGGCCACCGGATCGGAATCGATAAATTTTGCTGCAACCGACGACAGCTGTGCAAGGGGATGGAGGCCTATCACAAGCAGGACTGCAGCCATTACGAGTGCCTTTCGCTGCCCCGCACCGCCGTAGATGAACGCGACGGTGAACAAGGCTAGCGCGAGCCCGAAGAGACCCTCCCCTAAAACTAATGGAACAAGCAGCAACCCGCCTAGCAAAGCATATCGAGCAAAGGTCGGCATATGGTTGCTCAAAAGATCACCGAGATCATGAGCCGCATGGCTGTACACATGAAGCGCGGCAAGCAAAATGAAGCCGAGCGGTGCGGCAAGCACGACGATCAATAGAACGAATGAAAGATTCTCGAGCAGCCATAGCTGAGCTGGAAGACTTCTGGCGACCGTCAGGCCAGCTCGGCCGACGGCCAATAGAGCGGCTCCGACATCACCTGAGTTCCAAAGTGCTACGGCATGGTCGATCTGGAAAGCGGGAACTCCTGGAGCAACTTCTCGGGCGAGCTCCGAGTAGACCTCGGGCTCCTCCTCCGTTGCGGATGCCGCGATCAGGATCGCTGGCGCGGGCAAATCGCCTAATCCAAGTTCGAGGCGGGTTCGCCGAAGAGCCGCCGCACGCGCGAAGGCAGACGGCTTGGCCGCCTCCCAACTCGCACGCGACTGTTCCTCCGCTGCCTCCACGGGGCGCGCGGTGGCGGGGCTATCTTCCGAAAGCCATGGATCATCAAGCGGATCCCCAGCAAAGGGTGCGGAAGCGAGCGGCTGGCCCGCAGACTCCGCTAAGGAAACAGTCGGCATGTCCTGTGCCTGCGCCCCGACCGGAGTCATAGCGAGCAGCAACAGGAGCCAGATCAAAGAGGCAAGTAATGTGCGCCGAGGCAACCGAAATGCCCTCCCTGCGGATGATTTCGATTTAAAACATCGGCGGATCGGGGAATCCTCTGAAGCGACGATCCGCCCCGATGCCTTCTCCTGATCGAGCCAGGAGTGCCTTCCGCTCGCGAAAGGCTCACCACGACGAGGAGAAGTAGGTAAAAATGACTCTCGCCTTGTTCCCGCGAGGGAACCCACTGCCGCGGAACCCTTTTCAAGTGTCCAGTCCGCCCCCTCTCGACGTCCGAGCCATCCCCGCCTATGATGCGGCGCCCACAATCAAGGAGAGGCCACATTGGCCAATCATAAATCCGCCCTCAAGCGAATCCGACAGTCCGAACGCCGACGCAAGCGCAATCAGCACATCCGCAGTGAAATGCGAACGATGGTGAAGCGTTGTGGGGAAGCGTTCGAGTCCGGTGATGCCAGTAAGGCTGCTGAAGCCTTCCAGATCGCCGAACGAGTGATCCGCCGCGCTGCGACGCGTGGAGTCATCCCGCGAAAGCGAGCCGACCGAAGTGTAGGTCGCCTCGCAAAGCGACTGAACGGCGTTTCCGCGTCCTAGTCTCGCTGCGTTGATCGTCGCGGTTTTATCGCTGCCATCTCAACGCTCGTAGTTCGCGCTTCACGCTGGCACCCGCCGACGAATTCCCAATTAGTTAGAGCCATAACCCGAAGTGCATCGAATGATCGATCGTGCTGCCGGGTGAGGCTTGTCCGCGCTCTGCCGCGAGGCTGGGGCGACCTAGTCAGCTAGAAGTATGCTTGCGTGACACAGCCAACCCGCTCCGTCCGGTCGAATCCCCGGGCAACCGACTCCGCTCCGAAGCGGATGCGAGCTCAGCTCGCCAGGCCTAGTACCAATTGTTCAAGTGCCCGCTCGGAGCGCATAACGCTCGCACCTTTCAGCTCTACGTCTGCGCGATGAATCGCGCGCAGGCAAGTCACGAGCCGACGCGGAGAATGGCGACGTGCTTGTTGCTCCAGCTTCCGTACGACGAAGGGCGGCCCTCCTACGGCCTCGCCGTGACCAACACGGACCAATCGCCTGAAGTGGGAAGCGAGTGCACCCAATATGGCCGGGGGCGCCGCCCCCTGAGAAATTAAACGAGCGAGCAAACTCACGGCCTCCGCGGTTCGCCCCTGCCCGATCGCATCGGTGAGATCCCAGATAGGTTCCTCGGCGACTGCCGAAACTGCAATCTCTACGTGCTTCCGCGTGATCGGCTCTCCCTGCCCAGCGAGCAGACTCGCTTTTTCAATTTCCTGCCGCAGCAGCATCAGCTGGGGTCCGACCCGGTCGGCCAGCAGCGACGCAGCATCGGGTTCCAGGATGACCCCCTGTCGACGCGCCTCCCCGGCGAGAAAGCTGCCTAATTCCTTCGCCTTCTTTGGAGCCTCGCAATCGACTAGAGCGGCGGGATTTTTGAACGCCTTCACCCACTTACTGCGCTTGTCTGCTTTAGCGCAGACTATGACCAAAACGCTGGGCGTCCCGGCATTGATACGGCTGAGCCAGCCCTCGATGACCGCACCCCAATTCGCATCGAGCTTGGCGCCGCGTCCTTCCGCCTCACGCAAGACAACCAGCCGCCTCTCGGCCATCACGGGAAGATTATCGAGAGCTTCCTCCAATCGGCCCGGCATCACCTTACCCACTTCGAGCCGGTCGAGATTAAAGTCTCGAGGAGCCCCTTCGAGCACCGATGTCTCAATCGCTGCGAGCGCATCGTCGCGCAAGAGCGGCTCGCTACCCGCTAACAAATAGGCGGGCCGAACGTGCCCTTTCGCGAGTTCCTCAAGTATCTGCGAGGGCATCATCGGCCCGCACCGTGTTCCTTCGGCTTCTCTCCCGCTCGTTCCGGGACAGCGGGGAGACCAGTGACTTCAGCCTCCTTCGAATCGTTGGCCTCGGCCGTTTTATCAACAGGGGTCGCGATCCATTCCACGGAGTCCGCCACACGCACCGCCAGCAGATCCGAAAGATGTCGCACGGCCTCACGCTTATTCGTACGCGAGACTTCGATATCGGGACTGGCCAAGTAGACATCGCTCTCCGAGAGGGCTCGCGGCGATAGGCGAATGATGTCGCCGCTTGCGCGTACGAGTTCGAGAACGAGGCTCAAAGTCACCTTGTATTCCAGCGCAACGACAAAGCTCGAGAAGCTATTGCCCACCATTCGAACCGGCAGAATCTTGCCGCGCAGCACGTAGTCCGCACGCGCAGGATCATTGACGAGTTCGAATCGACCGCGGAGATCAAACTCACGACGCAGCGCATCGCCCACTTCGCGGTCAAGCCAAGGCTCTGGCGACTCTGCGCGAAGCGCGAGGACGGCGATCCGGACGGAGCTCGCTGCCCCGGAAAGTGAAGTCCCGGCGGAGGAGCCGGCCCTCGCCGCCTGACGCGCCTCGGGTGGCTCTAAGAGATTGCGGTAGCCACATCCCGCAAGCGAGATCAGAATCGCGGCATACGCGAGAAGAAGCGGGAAGTTGGACCATCGGCGCGACATCCCAGACCGATAGCATGCGCACCGCGAACAGGCGCGGAAGCCATGCCAAGAGAATGCCTATACCCACCGCCGAATGGAGCGCGACTGTGGCAATTTCGCGGTTTTCGGACGTGTCTGGCCTATGCGCGCGCTGGGCGGCCACGCCCGCCGAGAGAGATCAGTCGTCGCGCTTCGGCAGACTCTTCGCGACCGCGAGTACCTTATTCGCATGAATCGGCTTCGTCAGATGCTCGTTCGATCAAAGGCTGACCGCACTCTCGCGACCTTCCTTGGCACCTTCGGTCGTGACCATGCAGATCGGCAACCCCGCAAGGTTTTCTCTCCGCGAATCCAGCTGATGAGCTTCAGCCCATCCATGACCGGCATGAAGCCGCCTCATCCGTGAGCAGCGCCAACAGCTGCTCCACCGAGAGTCGGCGCACGTCCTCGTCTGCGCTCGCAAAGCCACCGAGAATGCCCTGGCGCTCCTCTATGTGTCAGCCCGGCACTCATTTCTCAGCACCTCGCTCGGCGGCGACGCGACTGAGCTCGTCCATAACAAAGTCCGTCTCTGCTCGAACCTCTTCGCCGATGCGTTGGCGAAGAAGTGCGCGGGCTTCCTTAATTTCTCGCTCGAGGACCTGTTCCAAGTTTCCGGCACGAACGGCCTTCTCAAATTTCTCGGGCTGGTACAGAAGCATCTCGGAGACCGCGATTCGCGCAAGCCGTTCGGCACGCTCACGTTCTTCGTTCTTCTCAGGATCTTCGGCCGCTTCAGTCGACGCAGCTGCGGCCGGCGGCGACGCAAAGAGCATGGGGCTATCCGAATCGATCGGCAGTCCAGCCTCACGGAGCACCGACTTCAGAGCCCCGGGCAGGTCGGGCTGTTCGATGTAGGCATCGGCGCCATAAAGTTCCGAGGAATCCCTGCGGTAGCGATCCTGATGATGAATCGCGCCGACTATCACCGTCGTAGTGTTCTGCAGACTCTCGTTCCGTTTGATCACTTCGCAGACCTGGAAGCTAAACATCTTAGGCAGCGCTGCATCAAGCACGACAGCCGACGGAAGCATTCGCTGAATCGCAAGCATTGCTTCAACGCCATCTTGAACGAAATGGACCTGTAGACCCCAGGACATGACCGCTTCGGCACTTGCTTTGCCACGTTCTTCGTCGGGATCAGCAACGATGACGAGCTTCGCGCTGTCGTATTCCGGGATCGGTTCCGGTGGAGACACCGAAAAATCTTCTTCGGACGGCGGTGCGAGAGCCACCCTCGTCTGAACCGGCACAGGCGCCTGAACGGGAGCAGGAGCGACGGCCTGCGGCGCGCGAATAAGAAACACTGCCGAACACTTCGTGCAACGAAGCTTCGCGCCTTCGGGACCGATGCGTTCGGGATCCACGCGGTACCGCGCACTACATTTAGGACATCCAGCAACCATCACTCATCTCCCAGTCCGCGAAGTCATATTCGCGGGCGCATTCACCCGCGAAAACGTTCCACGTCTTCCCGCAATTCTTCAGCTTCTACCGAAAACTCGAGCATCGACTCACGCAGCGTCCGTGTGGCAGCTTCATTCGTCAGGCTGCTCTCGGCGATTCCGTCCAAAAAACCTTCGACCTCAGCACATGCTTCGGATTATTCGCTCGCGGTTCAAATTTCTCGAGGCTGGAAGCCAAGAGGGGTCTCATCGTCGCCGAGTCTTCTACGACCAGAATGCGCTGCAAAGCCGTCTCCCGGAAGCGGGTCTACGCGCGCACTAAGAGTGATTCCTATATCGGCGAGGAATGCGCACTCTTGAGGTCGACGACAGGCGGGAGAGAGGGGGAACCCTGCGGAGTTTGGGTGTTTTTAAACACCGGTTTTCATGTACTCCGTGAGACGCGCCCTGTGGCCCGGCGAACTGCTCAGGGCCGGCTAGCGGCGGCGTCGGCTTTCCAAAGCGCTCGTTCAAGCGCGGCCCGGTCAAGGGCGAGTCCCGCGTGGTGAAGCACCACTTCGAGACCGTGTGTGTCCGGGATCGGAGTACCCGTATGGGATTGATCTCCATAGAGCAGCGCAATCACTGACGAGCCACTCTCGATCGGGCCGAGATAGACCTGTTTTGGGCTCTCTCCGCCGAAGCAATCGAGCAAAGTGCGGTCAGCTTCCGTCACTGGGGCCGCCACTATGGGCTTCCCCGAATCGAGAACTTCGCGAATCCAGCCCTGTTTTAAGGTGGGGAGCGAGACCGGTACAGTCGGGCCGAGGGGGTCCACTTCGAGGCTTGGCAGACCGCGGCCGGAGATCGCGAAGATCTGATCCTCTCGAACGACGAGGATGGCTACTCGGGCGAAGAGCTCCGAGGCGAAGTCGAGCACGACCGGCAGAACTTCACCGCGCGAGGATGCATCCTGCAGTTTCGCCGTTGCATCGCGCAATCCGCGCATGCTGGCGGGCCCCGATGCTTTAGCCTTTGCTGCGACCTCGCCTTGATCGGTGAGGATCTCGAGCACCGTACGGCAGAGCACTTGGCTGGCCATGGCAACCTCGGGCTGTTTTTTGCAGACAAGCAAACGGCGCGACGGACGTCGCAGTACACCGTTCAAGGCACTAGGCATTGCCGCCGGTGCGACGTCATCATGATCTCTCAAGCCGAGTACGATGATGCGAGGCGACTGCGCCTTCAGCCGCTTCACGAAATCGGAGAGGCCGTGGATTCCGGAGAGGGGATCGATCTGCGTTTCAGGGGACACGAGAACCAAGGGTGTCTCGCCGCGGATCAAGTACTGGCGAATACGACTAAGGCCCTGATCTGCCCGCTGAAACACATGAACCCGTGCAAATTTTTTTTCAATCGCGGATTTGACCCAATCCCCAACCGAGACATCCGGGTCGATCAAGACCACGGGCATTCGTCCCACGTTGTACAACCTGCGTTCGGCGGCGGAAGTCGCTTTCGAAGAAGTTTCATGCGCAGCGACGGCGGGCGCAGCTGCAATGACTGGCTGGCCTAATACCGTACTAGCATATGGTTGAATAGCGAAACTTTCTGCGGGGGCAGCCTCTACAAACAATCCCGCTTCACGAAGCGGCACTCGCTCTAGATCCGAATTGGACACTGACGTGACGAGGGGTCTAGCCGCCGCAACATCGTCCAGCATCAGCTCGTCGGTGGCTGCCGCGCGCTCAATGACATTGGCGACCAAGGCACCCGTTGCCGTTTTCGGAGCATGCAGATCATCGTCATCGCCTAGTCCGAAAAAGCCTTCGGAGTCATCGCCGAAGAGCGGATCCTCAAGGCTGGAGATCCCCGGATTCGTGATCGGGTCGGGATCCCATTCCTCGGCACCCGAGTCGTCGTCAACCGCGTCGCGCTCGCGCTCGTCCCGGAGGCGCAGGCCTTCCATGGCGAGGTATTGGGCGTTCATTCCTATTTCCAGCACCAGCTGCGGATCCTCAGGATCGAGTTCGTTTCGAACGTCGAAGCTGAAGTCGCCCGCAGGCCAGGTAAACATCTCTAGGATGGCCGCTTCAACTGTTCCATGAATCCATTCAACGATTTGGTCGCGACGGATCCCCGCATCATGCTCAAGGGCCTGTTCGACAGGAACGCCGAGATCCTGCGCAAGAGAGATAGAGGCGTCGTAGACAGCCGGGTCAATCACAGCTCGAGCAATGAGCATTTCCCGCAGGCTGTTCGGTTGCCCCTTAAGTCGCGCGGCATGAACCAAACCCGACCGAAATACAATCCGGGCACAGCCCTGGTCGCTCGACAGTGCAAGCACTCCCGACTTTTGCGACAGACTGATGATCTGCAAGATGTCTCCGAGGCTCAAATCCTCGAGATTGCCGACCAGGCTCATTGATCCCTCCGCGGCCCGCCCTCTTGGAGCGAACGGCGCGTGCGCATCACCGACTGCGCGAGGGCACACGTCCCCTCCCGCGTATCTTGAATCGGCGTCCCTGGGTGGGACTTGACCCGGACTCGCATCGCGGGAGATCACCTGAGGCTGGTCGCAGGAAAATCATCGCGATCGATGCTCGAACGTCCAATCAGCTGCACACGCCCTGCGCATGCCTTACCGATTGGCTCCTTGTTCTCGCGTCGCCCGCGCGAGGTTTGCGCTTGGTCAGCGGTGCCGGCGAGATGCCAGGCAGATCAGAAAGCGTCGAGGCTGGCTTCATCCGTTGTGACGGCGACACCTTCAAGTCCCGCCGCGCCGCAAGCGCTCTCGATCGCTCGGAACACCCCAGCGACCTCCGCTCGCGGCACACAGACCTGCAATCGCATCGGACGCTCACATCCGGCCCACGCATCCGCAAGGCCGGCGACCAAAGCGGCCGCGTGTCGCGGTACATCATCAGATGCGATCCCGAGCGGAGTCAATACGACCTCCTGCAGTCTGAGCTTGCGACACCGATCGAGTGCGGAGCGAATCTCGTCGCTCGCGCGCAGCTGGTCGTAGGTTTGCCGATCGCCAAGGCCCAAGAGCATCAGGCGCGGGGCTCTAAGCGCACGACCACAGGCGATCAGCATCGCTTCGCCACTCGTACCGGACAGGTCGCCGTTTTCGATGCGCCGAGAAAGCCCGCCACAAAGGCGCCAATCTGCTCGGGCGGCCCCGCCCCGAAGAGGGCGTTCATCCGTAAAGAATCCAGCGACGGCGATTTCGCTATCGACGCGCTCGAGCGGT
>Ga0115569_10002126_pt1 | contig 15139 bp, 8 predicted proteins | sample COGITO_mtgs_1205_2_FD_87295 | JGI IMG/M metagenome (GOLD analysis project Ga0115569, IMG submission 87295) | Pelagic marine microbial communities from North Sea - COGITO_mtgs_120503 | ecosystem: Environmental > Aquatic > Marine > Epipelagic | place: Germany:Helgoland, sampling site Kabeltonne... | reverse complement strand
CAAAAGATTTTAGGAATGAAGGCATGGATAAAAATCATAATCCAGAGTTTACAATGTTAGAGTTTTACTGGGCCTATGCTGATTATAAAGACTGCATGGTGCTTGTTGAAGAAATAATTCGGAATGCCGCAAAATGTATTGGTGAATTAAAAATTAACTGGGGCAAATTAAACATAGATCTTTCTAAGAAATTTGAGAAAAAGTCTTTTTATGCTTTACTTGAAGAAGCCACAGGCGCTGATTTGGAAAAAATGGATAAGACGGAGATGTTCACAGTTTGTAAAGATCATAATATAGATATTGAAGACAATTGTAATGTAAATCAAATGCTCGATGGCCTGATGAGTACGTTAGTTGAACCTAATCTCATAGCTCCAACATTCGTTATTGATTACCCCAAGTCGATATCACCCTTAGCAAAATTAAAGAGAGATGGTAGTGATAATATTGTAGAAAGATTTGAATTATTTATTGGTGGAGCTGAATTTGCGAACTCTTTTTCAGAACTGAATGATCCGATTGATCAAAGATCTAGATTAGAAGAACAATCGAAATTACGCGATCAGGGAGATGAAGAAGCCCAACCCATTGATGAGGAATTTATTAGGGCAATGGAAATTGGTATGCCTCCTACTGGGGGTGTTGGAATCGGTATAGATAGATTAATAATGTTACTTACAAATAATCATTGGATAAGGGACGTAATACTGTTTCCGACTATGAGACCGGAAAAGTATTAAGGATGAATTTATATCTGCAGTTTGCGCTGCGGTATTTTAAAGGCGGTAAAAAAAGCAGTTTTTCATCCAACGCAATTGCTTTGGCGGTTTTTGGATTGGCAATAGGGGTTTTTTCACTTATCCTCACTATGAGTATCATTAAAGGTTTTGAGGAAGTCCTAGCAAATAAAATTTCAAATATTGATGGCCAGATTCGCATTAAAACTATTTTTGGAAAGCCTATTGATGAATCAGACCGTTTGGATTCTATACTGCTTGATTCAAACTTGAAAATTGAAGTAAAACCTTTTGTCAGAGGGATGCTCGTTGCGCACCGAGGAAAGAATACTGAAGGTTTATTAGTTGAAGGTATAGAATCCTTCAGTAATCCTTCATTGTTAAACTTAAAAGATAGCTTTATAACTGATGATAATATCATAATTGGAAGCTCTTTAAGTGATAATCTAAAGTTGTATATTTCAGATATTTTAGTAGTTGCACCGTTAAACGGTTATACAGGTGAACTTATCGATTTGAAATATAGTAAATATCAAGTTGGTGGAATATTTAAATCAGGTATGGAAGAATATGATAAAAACCTTGCATATGTAAGTTTGAATAGTGCTCAAAATCTGTTCGGTATGGAGGGGAAGGTGAGTGGTTATATTGTAAATTCTGACGAGGAAATAAAATATTTGGTAGAAAAAATTAGTAAACATGTCAAATATCCGTATTATGTTGAAACTTGGAAAGATCGGCATAGAATTATATTCGATTGGGTCAATACTCAAAAAATACCAATTATTATCATTTTTAGTCTAATTGCGCTTGTAGGAATTGCAAATATAATGTCGACAATTTCGTTGATGATTAATGAGAAACAATTACAAGTTGGCCTACTGATTTCTCAAGGTCTACAAAATAGTCAAATTAGAAAAATATTCTTACTGCAATCGGGGTTAATAGGATTTGCTGGAAGTCTTCTTGGTTCATTGGCAGCGTGGTCATTCATTTACATTCAAAATAATTACAAAGTAATCGCGCTACCAGAAAAAGTTTACTTTATGGATAGTTTACCTGTGACTTTTGATTACATCTCATCAATTACGGTTATTGTTTTTAGTTTTTTTATTTCAATAATTGCTGGTTTGTTTCCGACAAAATCAATGTTTAACAATGGTGTGATTAGACTTTTAGCTCAGCGATGAATATTTATATTCATATTGCAATGAGGTGTCTTTCATCTGTAAATGATACAGGAAGGTTCACAAGTATTATCTCAATTATAGGGATTTGTATTGGGTCTTTTGCTCTAGTCATTTCAATTTCGGTATTAAATGGTTTTGAAAATAAGCTAGATGAAAAAATAAGTAATTTTGACGGACACCTTAAGATTTCAGGTTTAAATCAAAACTATGATTTGACAAAATTTAGAACAATCGAATCAATTACGGACCTGTCTTTTAGTTCAGATCGCAAGGGTATTATAAAGAATAATATTAATGAGGCAATCGTCACTTTTAAGCAATTAGATTTTGATAAATTAAAGTCGTTTTATAATATTCCGTTTGTTGGAGATATTGCTGATGATAATAAACTTATTATTGGGAATGATATTGCTTCTAGAATGGGGCTGTCAATAGGAGATGAAGTTGTTATCTCATCTCCATTAGATCAGAATTCAATTTTTGGTTTTCCATCAACAGTCAAAACCTCTATCTCGGGTATATTTTTTAGTAAGATTTTAGATTATGATAATAGATATATTTTAATTTCAAACAAATTAGGGAATAAAATATTCTATAATAATTCTAATTTACCTTCACTAGATGTCAAAATAAGTGATGTGTCAAAGATTGGAATAGTTAAAGCAAAAGCTGCAAATATCATTGATAAAGGAAATGAAATTCACTCATGGAGAGATAGGAATGCTGTATTAGTTAGTGCAATTGAAGCGGAAAAATTAGGGTCAATAATAGTTTTAAGTTTAATAATTGTTGTTGCTAGTTTTAGCGTGATATCAACCATATCGTTGATAACTATGAAAAAAATTAAAGATATTGGTGTTCTAAGGTTACTTGGTATGGAATTAGTCAATGTTAAGAAAATAATAATAATTCAGACAATAATAATTGGATTGAAAGGTCTTCTCTTAGGTTTGTTTTTTGGAATTTCTTTTGTTCTATTACAAAATAATTATGAACTAATCACCTTGCCTAGTGAAATTTATGCCATGGAAGTACTCCCAATGGTTATTGTGTATGAAGATATCCTAGTAGTATTGATAATAAACATGTTTTTTATTATCACTGCTGGATTAATTAGTGCAAAAAAGTTTTTAAGAACTGATCCATTGGAGATGCTTAAATGGGTGAAATAATTATAGAAGCAAAAGATTTAGTAAAGACATATCAAAATGGGAAAGGCCGATTAGTAGTTCTAGATAACATTAACATCCAAATTCGTGAAAATAGTATTATTTCTATTATTGGAGAGTCTGGGGCCGGTAAATCAACATTATTAAATGTATTAAGTTCTTTAGACGTTTTCGATAAAGGTGAATTGAATATCGAGGGTAGTAATATTAAAAATTTTTCAGAAAAGCAGTTATGTTCTATTAGGAATTCTAGCATTGGTTTTATTTTTCAATTTCATCATTTATTGCCTGATTTTAATGTGCGTGAAAATATTTTAATGCCTGCGTGGATAAATAAAGATTATGGAAAAGATAAAAAAGTAGATGAATTATTAAAAAATTTTGGATTAGAAAAAATAAGTCATAAATATCCTAATGAAATTTCTGGTGGGGAAAAACAGAGAGCAGCTATTCTCCGATCTATAATTAATGATCCTAAAGTTATCTTTGCTGATGAACCTTCTGGAAACTTAGATGAAAAAAACTCAATGAAACTAATTGACCTTTTTGAGTCAATTAATAGAAATTTAGGCACATCCATTGTATTAACCACTCACAATCCGCGCATTGCAAATATGGGCAGTGATAAATATGAACTAAAGTCAAAAGCCTTATTTAAGAGATAAAATGAAGAAAAATTTTTCTAAAAAATTACAAGCGATACTAAAACTAGCAAAAGAAGAAGCTATACGCCTAGGTCATTCATATGTTGGTTCTGAGCATCTATTGATAGGCCTATTAAAAATTAAAGCTGGTATATCTTTCAAGATTTTTGAGCTTTATGATGTTAATGCTAAATCGATTGTAAAAATGATTGAAGATTTAATTAGTAGTTCTGATAGCACAATATCACTCGGGCATTTACCCCTAAGCATGAGAGCTGAAAGAGTATTAAAAAATGCATATCTTGAAGCTTCTTCTCGAAATAGTAATGTGGCCGATGATGAGCATCTGTTGTTAGCGATGTTAAGAGAAAAAGAAGGTATCATCTATGAGGTTCTTCATTCACTAGATCTCGATTTTGATACTGTTTGCGAACTAATAGATGGTGAAAATTCTGACAAGGATGATTTTTATAACTCTGAAAGTATTAAGATTGAAGAAAAAACGCCTACATTAGATCATTTCTCTAGAGATATTACTAGGCTTGCGAAAAAAGGAAAGCTTGATCCAGTTATCGGTCGAGAAAAAGAGATTGAAAGAGTAGCTCAAGTATTAGCAAGAAGAAAGAAAAACAACCCGGTGCTTATTGGAGAGCCTGGGGTTGGGAAAACTGCTATAATTGAGGGACTAGCTCAGAGGATTGTAAGAAAAACAGTTCCAAGATTATTACATAATAAAAGAATATTATCTCTAGACTTAGCTGCTTTGGTTTCGGGCACAAAATATCGCGGTCAGTTCGAAGAACGTTTAAAAAATATTATGAATGAGCTAGAATCTCGAAAGAACCTTATTGTTTTTATTGATGAACTTCATACTTTAGTCGGAGCTGGTGGAGCCTCTGGGTCATTAGATGCATCAAATATGTTTAAGCCCTCTTTAGCTAGAGGTGATTTACATTGTATCGGAGCAACTACATTAAACGAATATCGCCAACATATTGAAAAAGATGGGGCTTTAGAAAGGCGTTTCCAAAAAATTATTATCAATGCTCCGTCAGTAAATGAATCTATTGAAATACTCATGGGTTTGAAAGACAGATATGAAGAGCATCATAATGTAAAATATTCAAATGATGCTATTGAAGCTTGTGTTCAGTTATCTGAAAGATATATAACAGATAGATTTTTACCTGATAAAGCCATTGACATTCTTGACGAGGTTGGTGCTAGAGCGCAAATGTTTAATGACGAAGTTCCAAAAAATATTATTTCAATAGAAAAACAAGTTGAATCTTTAAGGTCTAAAAAGGAAATCAAAGTAACAAAACAAAAATTTGAAGAAGCTGCAGTTCTTCGTGATAAAGAACGCAAATTATTAGAGAAACTTAGTAATGCTCAAAAAACTTGGAATGAAAAAACAAAAGTAAATGCGCATAGTATTTCTTCAGAGCATGTTGCGGATGTAGTTTCTCTTATTACAGGAATCCCTGTAAATAAAGTAGCTGAAACCGAAAGTAATAAACTTTTGAACCTTCCAGAAAGCCTTAGCCAATTTATAATTGGTCAAAAGAAGGCTATTCAAAGTGTTGCGAAAGCAATTCGCAGGGCGAGAACAGGATTAAAAGATCCCTCAAAGCCAATTGGTGTTTTTCTTTTTCTTGGTCCAACTGGAGTTGGTAAAACAGAACTCGCAAAAGTTTTAGCAAATTATTTATTTAGTCATACAGAATCTTTGGTCAAAATCGATATGTCAGAATTTGGTGAAAAATTTTCTTTATCAAGGCTAATTGGGGCTCCTCCTGGTTATGTTGGTCATGAGGAGGGTGGAGAGTTAACTGAAAAAATTAGAAGAAACCCTTATTCTGTCGTATTATTCGACGAAGTCGAAAAAGCACATCCAGATCTTTTTAATATTATGTTGCAAATTTTTGACGATGGAGTTTTAACTGACGGTTTTGGTCGTAAGGTTGATTTCAGCAATACTATAATAATTATGACCTCTAACCTTGGCTCAAAGGAGCTATCAGTAAATAATTTAGGTTTTGGAAGTAAGCTAACATCTCATAATCAAAAATCAATAGAATCAAAAATAATGAAATCAGTTGATAATACATTTTCACCAGAATTAATAAACAGAATAGATGAAAGAATAGTATTTCACTCGCTTAGCGAAAAAGACATTTTTGAAATTATTGATCTGCAGCTTGCTAGTTTACATGATAACCTTTCAAAAATAGGATTAAAGATTAGAGTCTCTGTAGCAGCAAAAAGATTATTAGGAAAGCGAGGCTATAAACCTAAATATGGAGCCAGGCCATTAAAGCGTGAAATTCAACTGTCTATTGAAGATCACCTTTCTGAGGCTTTGTTGAAACGTAATTTCCAAATTGGTACTCTTATAAAAATTGATGCAATTAAAGATCAGTTTAAGTTCTCGTATATCAAAAAAAAGCCACCTTTAAAGAAAGCATAGAGACAAAACAGTATAAATATTACTGACAAATTGTGAGAGCCTGAATTATAATATGACAAATAGTACTATTCTCGTCAGTGGAATATTGCTTGCGTAATTTAGCTAAGTAACTTTTAAATTTTTTGGAGAAATATTATGTCTAAAATAATTGGGATTGATTTAGGTACTACTAATTCATGCGTATCTGTGCTTGAAGGTGGTGAACCAACAGTAATTACAAATCCTGAAGGTGGTAGGACGACGCCTTCAGTTGTAGCTTTTTCTAAAGATGAGGATAGGCTTGTTGGTCAAACAGCTAAAAGACAAGCTGTCACGAATCCAGAAAACACAATCTTCTCCATCAAAAGATTTATGGGTAGGATGTTTAAAGAAGTCAGTAATGAAATTTCTGAGGTACCATATAATGTTGATAAGAATTCGAATGGCGCTGTCATCGTTAAAGCAAATGGAAAAGAATATACTCCTCCTGAAATTAGTGCCATGGTTTTACAAAAATTAAAACAAGACGCTGAAGAATATTTGGGTAGTAAAATATCAGATGCAGTTATTACTGTCCCCGCTTACTTTAATGACTCACAAAGGCAAGCTACTAAAGACGCTGGAAAAATCGCGGGTCTCAATGTCAGGCGTATTATTAATGAACCCACAGCTGCAGCGCTGGCATATGGCATGGACAAGAAAAAAGATGAAAAAATTGCTGTTTTTGATCTAGGCGGAGGGACATTTGATGTTTCTATACTAGAACTCGGTGATGGTGTTTTTGAAGTAAAAGCATCTAATGGTGATGGGCATTTAGGTGGAGATGACTTTGATCAAAAAGTCATCAATTGGATTGCTGAAGAATTTAAAAAGAGTGATGGGATAGACCTCCGAGAAGATCCAATGGCGCTTCAAAGATTAAAGGAGGCCGGAGAAGCTGCAAAAAAAGAACTTTCTTCATCAAAGCAAACAGATATAAACCTACCTTTTGTCACTGCAGATGCATCTGGTCCGAAACATCTAAATCTAAATTTAACCAGAGCTAAATTTGACGAGCTTGTAAATGATCTTGTTGACCGCACTATTGATCCATGCAAAAAAGCTATGTCTGATGCTGGTTTAAATGCTTCTGACATCGATGAAGTTATCCTTGTTGGAGGTTCTACTCGTATACCTAGTATTCAAGAAAAAGTGAAAGAAATCTTTGGTAAAGAACCAAATAAAAGTGTAAATCCAGATGAAGTAGTTGCCTTAGGCGCTGCAATACAGGGTGGTGTTTTAGCTGGTGATGTTGATGATGTATTATTGCTCGATGTTACCCCGCTTTCTCTGGGAATAGAAACATTGGGTTCTGTTTCAACAAAACTAATTGAGCGTAACACAACAATACCAACAAAAAAGTCACAGGTTTTTAGTACCGCAGCTGACAATCAAACCACTGTTGAAATTCATGTTCTACAAGGTGAAAGAGAAATGGCTTCGGATAATAAAACAATTGGAAGATTTCATCTAGCAGACATCCCGCCATCACCCAGAGGTGTTCCACAAATAGAGGTGACATTTGATATAGATGCGAATGGTATTTTGAATGTTGGTGCTCAAGATAAGGCAACAGGTAAAGAGCAAAGTATTAGAATTGAAGCTTCGAGCGGAATATCAGAAGCAGAAATAGAAAAAATGATAAATGACTCTAAGAAAAACGAGCAGAAAGATAAAGAAAAGAGAGAAAAAATAGATATTTCTAACCAATCTGAGCATCTCATTTATGAGATTGAAAAGAGTATTAAAGAAAATGATGATAAGTTATCAAGCGAAGATAAATCCATGATTAATGAAAAGTTAGACCATCTTAAAAAGTCTAAAGAAAGTGGTAATGTTGCTGATATGAAAAAGGCGCTCGAAGAGTTAAATAAATCTTGGTCTCAAGTTGCTTCAAAATTACACCAGCCAGAAGAACCGGATGCGACTGAACAAAGCGCAAAATCTGAAGGTACGAAAAAAAGTAAAAGTAAAGACGAAATTGAAGATGCTGATTTTGAAGTAGTTGATTGAATTTCTCAGTCTATTCGTTGCAAAAAGCGTTCTATTATGAACGCTTTTTTTGTTTTTGGAACTCCTCCATCTCTGAGTAGTTTATAATTATGAATTGTATTTATGTTTCATAAAATTAAAACATCAAAAGTATTATATGCCTTTTTTGGCATTCTAGTTTTATACTTTTTCAGTTATTCTTTTTTTTGGCAGCCTTTTATAATAAAACAGGTAAATAACGCGCTAAATAAATTTGATATAAGTGTTCAATCGGTTAGCATGTCTGGTAATTTATTATCAGATATAAAAGGGCGAGAATTGCAGGTTACACATCCTTCTTTTGGCAATATATTTATAGACAATTTCACAATTAATGTTGATTATGCTTATTCATTATTTGGTGTCATATCTTTTGATAAAATATTTATTGAAGGAATTTTAATAGATTCAACTAGACAGTCTTTCGAGAGCAATATTCTTAAAATTCAAAAATTTCCAATTAGGGTTGATAGGTTCTCGGTTGGAGGGCAAATACCAATACAATTTCAAAAAGAAATATTGTTCTTTAACGGTTATGTTGAAGGAAAGGTTTTATTGAAAGATGAACTGAAATTAGACTTAAGCAGATTGAGTTTAAAAAATGAGGGTGATAGTTCTATATTGTTTCAAATGGATGACTTCGATTTAATTACTAATAATGACAGCCTAATTGTAAAAAATTTTTCAGGGAAAATTGGTAATGCTCCTGTAAATGGTAAAATGCTTTATCTTGAAAAAGAAGAAAAAATTTTCGGTTCACTTGATATAGCAGAATTTGCTATATCAAAAGAATTATTTAGTAAAACACCTTTGAAAGGGAAATTTGAAAAAATTTCTGGAAAGGTAGACTTTCATTCAATTAAAGGTAATCTTAGTGGCGAATTATCTATTTCAAATGAGCTTGGTCTTAAAATGGCTGGAAATATTAAAATTGTTAAATCCGAAGATAATATTTTGCTAAAATCTTTAAACTTGAATGGTGAGGATTCAAATTTAAGAGTAAATGGAGTTTGGGAAAAAGATCAACGAATCAGTGGTTATTTTTACTTAGATAGCCTTGATTTAAGTCGCTGGTTAATTGAGCAAGAAGCCACATTACTTTCTGGAATGGCAATTTTAGAAGGCTCAATGAATAAAAACAATGCACTCGAAAATATTGAATTAACTCTAGAAGTTGCAGAATACGGAGTCTTAATGAGTGATGAAAGTTCTTTTCATGGGACTATTCTATACAGTGATAGCACTGTTTCTACTGTTGACCCTGTTATGTTAATCATTGGAGAGAGTATTTTATCCATTGATGGTGAAGTTGATTTAAAAACACGGAGTGTTAATATTATATCTGAATTAGAAAATGCAGATATTGAGATAATAAATAATTTTTGGATGGATGAATTTAAAGGTGGAGTGGCCACTGGAAAGCTTATTATTAGAGGGACAATTGATAAGCCAGATGTCGTTGCTGATTTGAACTGTCAAAATATCAGGTATAAAGATTTTTCAATGAGAGCAATTAATTTTCATTCTGAGATGGAGTCTGATTCAAATTTTCCATCTGGTTTCGTGAATCTTAAAATTGATGGAGGGAAATGGAGGAGCGAAAATTTTGATTCTGGGACATTGGATATATCTTTTTCTAAAAATAGAATGATTATCGAGAATTGCCATTTCAAAGCTGGCAATGATTATTTACTTATATCTGGTTCATGGCTTTCAAAAAATAAATATAAGATTGATAGGGTTCAATCAGCTTATCAAAATAATTATCTTGTTAATGCTAAGCCAATTTTTGTAATGTATCAAGATAGTGCAGTATCAGTTGATCCGTTTGAAATCCATATCAATGATGGTATTTTAGATGGCGTTTTAACTTTTGGTTCGAGTTCTGAGGGCAGATTAAAAATGTCTAACTTTGATGCTAATGTCATAACTCAATTTATGGATAATAAATATTTGGATTTATCGGGAATAGTCTTTGGTGAAATTTCTTTTCAAGATTATGGGAAAAAATTAAAATATGATGTTGATGTTGCTCTAAAAAAAGGATCATATCTTGGAAATAGTTATGACCAAATGACTCTTTCTTTTATGTTGAATTCTGGTAATGTCATAATTGATGATTTTTCTTTTACTAGCGATACAACCTTAGGTTTTCAACTTTCTGGTATCTTACCCACGACAAAAGCACCATCGAAACAAGCAGATGTTTCTTTAAATGCAACATTCAAAGATTTGCCTCTTTCAATGGTTCATAGGCTAATACCAAAATTTTTCAATTTAGAAGGGATTGCATCAGGAGAATTAAAAATTGGCGGGAAATTAGAAAAAACTGAAATCGATTATAATGTATCTATTAAAAACGCAGTTTTTGATCGGCTACAACTTGGTAAGGTGAAAAGCAAAGGTTTTTATAGTGGTAAGTTATTATCTGTCGAATATGCTAACTCACTTAATGGGTTTGAAAGTATAAAGTCTAAGGGAGATATTCCATTTGATTTAAATTTGGGCTCTAATAATTTTGGTCAATTTTTTGAACAAGCACCAATCGATTATCAAGCTTCTGCTTATTTAAAATCAATGTTCTTTTTGAGTTCGTATGTTTCAGAGTTGGACTCTATAAGAGGCGATGTTAGCATTAATCTTTCCTTAAGCGGGAATGCAAAATCGATAATAAGAAATGGTAATATTTCAATTTCTAATTCGAGTGTTTTTACAACATTATTAGATAATCCTATTACAAGTGTTGATGGAAATGCGTTATTAAAAAAGAATGAATTAGTAATTAGTTATATGAATGGTGCTTCAGTAGATAATAATAAAAAATCAAATGAAGATCACGATAATATTATGGTTTCTGGGAGCATAGATTTTTCTAAATTTTTTGAACCTGACTACAATATTACAGTTAATTCAATAAATAATAAAAACATTTATATAGAAGCAATGCCAATAGATCTGGTTGGCGTTGTCGATTCAATTAATGTAAAAGTTTTTGGAAAAGATACTGTTAACATTACTGGGCTCGTTGAGGTAGCTGATATGACTCTTTTCCATGAATTTATATCTGAAGACGTAGGAGAAAGGTTAGTAACTAACGATGGAATTATTATGTCATACAGCATAAATGTTCCTATAAAAAATGAAGGGCGATTTCAAAATTCACAGGTTGATGCAATAATGATTGGAGAGATTAGCCTATCAAAAACCGGGAATGATTTTTGGAATATTGGGGGTGAAGTATTTATCGATGACGGCTCAATTCTATCATTTAAAGATAATTTTTCAGGCCTAAATGGTTATGTCTATTTTGACAATAATGGTATAAACCCCGATATGGACTTAATAGCTTCTACAACGATAGCTGATGAAGAAATAAGACTTCGAGTCAAAGGTGATTTAGATAATGCAGACCTAGTACTTGAATCATCAAGCGGGTTCTCTGAGAGTGATATTATAGAATTATTAACTTTTGGCTCTAGATTTGAAGATCAATCAATGTTGTCTAACGGGTTTGGTGTTCAAGCAACTTCAGTTCTTGGCTCGCTACTTGAAACTCAATTAGAGAAAAATCTTGAAGAGATGTCTTCTCTAAAATTACTTAAACCTGATGAAATCGATGTTTCAGGAACTGCTAGTTTTATAAGTGGTCAAAACTTATCTGCTAGCGAGCGAAATGAATTAGAAGATTTTAAGATTTCTGCTAAAAAGAAATTTGGAAGTAAAACATATGCGAATTTATCCTATAAAAAATCATTTTCGCTTACAAACCCTGATCAATTACAAATTGGTGTAGAATATAAATTAAATCGTAATTTATCTCTTGTAGGGAACATGGATGATAAGGGTAACTTACATCTTAAGTATCGTTACAGATACGCTTATTAGTTCTATATAAAAGATAAATAATACGTGATAAAATATTTTTACATCGCCATTTTAGGCTTTTCAATCTTTTGTAATCTTATTGCTCAGGAAGAAGCAATTAAGATCAAGTCTGTCAGCATTGATGGAAATAAATCTATAAAAAAGAAAGAGCTAATGCCATTGCTCAGACAACGGCCGTCAAATTTCTCTTTTACATTCAAAGGTAGGCCATTTAATAATCGCCTTTTAAAAATGGATGCCTTGGCTTTAAAAAATTATTTTATTTCTAAAGGTTTTTTATTGGCAGATGTTAAAGAATCTGCATCATTTCACAATAATGAAGCTGATATTGTTTTTAATGTTAGTGAAGGAAAACAATTTTTTATTTCTGAAGTAAACATTAGTGGCAACTTGAGTCTATCTTCTCATGAAATTCAACGGACACTTAAACTATTTAAAAATGATCCTTTTAATAGTGTTTTACTTAACGAGAGGGTTGCGAGTTTGCAAAAAAAATTGGAACTTTTTTCAAAATTATTTTCATTAATAGAAATAGAGCCAATTATAGGTGATTCAGTTGCAATTAATATAAATATTCAAGAAGGTAAAGATGTATTTATTGGGAAAACATATATTGAAGGCATTGCTTCTAAAGATGGTGTTCTAGTAGAAAGAGAATTGATTTATAAAAAGGGTGATTATTTTGATCCTGATAAGGTAGAAAAGTCTAAGAGAAGATTAAAAGAGACTGATATTTATTCTCTTATAAATATTACTCCAGTGAAAGTTACAGATTCAGATTCGATAGTAAATATGGTCATATCCTTAAATGAATATAAGCAAAGAGAATGGTTATCAGTCGGTGGCTTTGAGCCAATAGAATTTTATGAAGGATTAGATCCATTACCCTCTTTAGGTGGTTTTATAGAATGGCGAAACAGGTCGATTTTTAATACCAACTCAAATTTTTCTACAAAGTTTTTAGTAGGGTTTCCATGGGAAACAAATTTTAGTTTACCAAGACTTCGTTATGATATCGGTTTTGATTCAAATTGGATTTTTGGCATACGTTGGCCTACTAATCTAAATAGCTTTTATGAAACATTAATAAATTATGATCAAGAAAATATTGACCGTGTAGAGCGGTATGGAGTTGAGATGCTACAAAGAATTATGATTGATGAAAGATCGTATTTTCAAAACACAACTGTTTGGGAAAATTTTAGTGACAATAATAGCGTGAATGCATTAGATCAATCGAGCAATACTAATTCAATAAAAAATCTACAACAAAGATCACTCTCTTTCAGATTGCACATAGATAAAAAAGATGATCCGTTATTTCCAAAAACAGGATATTTATTAGATCTTTATTTTAAGTCAACGGGATATTTTTTAGGTGGTGCTAGAGATTATTATAAAATTGATATTTCTTTTAATAAGTATTTAAGAATATCAAAAAAATCTGTTTTGGCTACAAGGTTTAAAATAGGGAGATTTTGGTTCTGGGAAAGTTCTTATATCGATTATAGCTATGAAAAATTTTATTTAGGTGGAAGTTCAAATATGAGAGGGTGGGAAATTTTAAAATATAGTACTGTTAATGATCAAACAAATATCCCAAAGGGTGGAACACATAGGTTACTTATAAATTCAGAGTTTCGTCATCAATTTAATCAGAACTTAGGGTTGACATTATTTTATGATGGTGGCATTCTTTCTGAAAATTTTGATAAATTAGTAAAAAGCAAATTGGGTTGGGATGTTGGGATTGGTTTTACTTTTGCAACTCCACTTGGGCCAGTGAGGTTTGATTATGCAATCCCTAGCATAGATAATAAAGTCATTTTTAGTAATGGAAAAATTAATTTTGGAGTGCAATATCTATTTTAATTGAATATATTTTGGAACTTAAAATATCTTATTTTGTTATTAATGTTATCCTTAAAATTTGATATTAAATTAATTTAAATTAAATAGAACAAATAAAATGAATATATCTAAAAACTTATTAATATTACCTGTTCTGATGCTTTTTATTTCATGTGCAAAAAATGCGCCCGATTTAATTAATCTTGCGCAATTAAATCTTGATAAAAATCAGGAAGATGATGCTATTAAAAATTTAAATACTCTTTTAGATAAATACCCCAATGATAGTCTTGCTTCATATGCACAATACAAATTAGCAAGCATATATAAAAATTGGAAAAACGACCCTGGAAATCTTATCGAAGCACTTGAAAAAACAATTAATAACTACCCAAATTCTTTGCATTCTAAGCAGGCAAAAAAAGAAAAAGAAGCTTTTCAGGGATGGATTATAAATAATGCTGAAACGTTGAGAAAAAGGAAAATGACAATGGAGTCGATTAATAACCTCGACTACTTGGTTAAAAACTTTCCTAAACACGAATTGGCATCTAAAGCTCAGTATATAGTTGGTGATATTTATATGAATGATCTAAGAGATTTTGAAAAAGCATTAACAGAATATCGAATTGTTCTATCTAAATACATTGGCTCTAAAGAAGAGGCACTTGCGCAGTTTATGATAGGCTACATATATGCGAATGTCTTAAAAGATTTCGATTCAGCTCGTAAAGAATATCAAGTATTTTTAGATAATTTCCCTAAGCATGAGTTGTATCCTTCAGTCAAATTTGAAATTGATTATCTTGGAAAAGATATCAATGAAATTCCCGCTTTAAAACACATTACTTCTTAAATATCAAATTTATAAAATGAATGAGTTTAGTTTATCAGCTATTAATGATCGTATATCAGAGGCCTCTGATTTTGTACAACCATTAAAAGATGGTCTCCAAAAAAAAGTAGTTGGCCAAAAAACCCTTCTAGATAAAATTATTATTTGTATGCTTGCAGATGGCCATATGCTTTTAGAAGGTGTACCCGGACTTGCTAAAACACTAACTGTAAAAACGTTGGCCTCGTCGATTAGCACAGGTTTCCAAAGAATTCAATTTACACCAGACATGCTTCCTGCTGATTTGAT
>Ga0115569_10002120_pt1 | contig 15153 bp, 14 predicted proteins | sample COGITO_mtgs_1205_2_FD_87295 | JGI IMG/M metagenome (GOLD analysis project Ga0115569, IMG submission 87295) | Pelagic marine microbial communities from North Sea - COGITO_mtgs_120503 | ecosystem: Environmental > Aquatic > Marine > Epipelagic | place: Germany:Helgoland, sampling site Kabeltonne... | reverse complement strand
GGACATTTCACACCGCGTGATTGGAAGAACTGTATATTATCCTCGACGCCCTGAATCCCGCTGAGAACTTCCGCCTCTTCGATGGATGGTATGAAATAGTCGATATGCGGCAAAAGCGGATCAACAAATTGCCAAGTATCCGGTCCAGCACCGACCAAGTCCCATGTTGTTACGCATCCGGCTTCTTGCGCCGCCTTCAACAATCGTGCGCTGGGTGCACCGTCAATTTTGGCCAATAACCCAGTACCACCAAGGTGGAAAAACCGGCAATCCAATACGTCGCTTAGCATGTCATCAGTCACGTCGAAATGGTCTGACGCACCGCGACAGTGCAATGCCGGCCGTTCGCCGTTGGGCCGCACGTTCAGAATCGTGGCCGAGGTTTCAATATTCGGCAGCCTTGCCATGTGAGTGCAGTCGATGCCGAATTGCTGCATTCGATTGATAACGAAGTCTGCTTTTTCGTCAGATCCGACTGCGCCAACAGCCTGGCAATTCAGGCCTAACTTGGCCAGATCAACCGCCGTGCCGCCAGCGGTTCCGGCAACCGTCAAGCGGATTTCATCTATGAAATCAACATTGCCGCCTTCAGGAATGGCGGTAACGGGGCGACCGAGAACGTCAAGGATATAAAGTCCGACAACAGATACATCAAATCGACTCATCTTAATGACCCCAAATATTCAACGTACAAAAACGCTGTGACAATACCTAAACCCGCAGCCACACCAAGAATCACCAACACGATAACCATCGCCCTGACCAATGCCCGAGCGGGAACACCTTCGCGGCACAGTGGGACCAGATTAAAGGCTAGTGCGCCGATTACAACCGTAACGCAACCGATGGAAAACAACGTTAACGAAAACGGTTGAAAAATAGCCAAAATCGACAGCACACACATGCCAATGATGACGCGTTCGACAAGTTTAGCTTGAGTGGCGGTCATGGTGTCCTCATCACTTGTTCATCAGCGGTAAAAATATGCGTGGTACCAGGCAAGAACCGGGTGTGCACTTTGTCACCTTCGTTGAGCGGCACGCGCCAATCAGTAACAAGTCGCAAATCATGTTGCCCATCGCTCAGATGCGCCAGCGTTTCGGCACCCATGGGTTCCACGATATCAATAGTGGAAGAAATGCCGTCAGGCGTGGGCTCGTTACTGATTTCCAGATTGCGCGGACGAACGCCCAACGTGACTTTTGTCCCGGGAGAGAGCTCTGAAATCCGCGGGTCGACCTCGATCTTGATCGTTTGCCCGCCTGTGATAGCAAACTCGGCACTGGCACCATTGCTTGCCGTCAGCGTGGCAGGCAACAAATTCATCTGCGGCGTTCCGATGAAACCTGCAACAAACAAGTTCTTAGGGCGTTGGAAAACGTTGTGCGGCGTGTCGACCTGCTCAATTTTGCCATCGCGCATGACAGCAATTCGGTCTGCCATAGTCAATGCTTCTAACTGGTCATGGGTAACGATCACAGTAGGGCGTGACAGGTCTTGAAGCACAAGCTTGATCTCACCACGCATTTCCTCGCGCAATTGGACGTCCAGACGACTAAGAGGTTCATCGAACAAGAAACAAGTGGGGTCACGAATAATCGAACGACCAACAGCAACGCGCTGTTTCTCTCCCTCGGCCAACTGACCCGGTTTCCGGTTTAAAATTCCACTTAGCTGCAGCGTGCTAGATATCCGCGCGACGCGCGCGTCGACTTCTGTCTTCGACAGTCCCTCTCCATACAGTGGAAACGCCAAATTCTCGGCCACAGTCAAGCTTGGATATAAAGCGTAAAACTGAAACGACATCGCCACATTACGATCGCGCGCGGCTTGATCGCTGACATTCTTGCCACCCAAATACACCTCGCCCTCGCTTGCCAATTCCAATCCAGCAACCATCCGCAAAGTTGTGGTCTTACCGCAACCCGACGGCCCCAGCAGGCATAGCACCTCGCCATCGCCGACAGTCAAGTCAACCGAATCCACTGCTGTAAGCGTACCAAAACGTTTGGTGAGTTTTTTTAGTTCAATTGTCATTTCTTTACCGTTCCAAAGGTCACACCACGCAAAAGCTGGTTCTGCAGTAGGAAAGTGACAAAGAATATAGGGATCAAGAACAGCGTGACGATGGCTGCCAACAGGCCATAATCGACGCCAACTTCACCTCCTAAAGTACGCGCCATTGCAACCGGGACAGTGCGAGTTTCGACTCCAGTTAGCAGCAAGGCGAATAAGAATTCGTTCCAAGTCAAGATCAGGCCAAAGACGAACGTCGCCGAGAGGCCTGCTAATATTTGCGGGATGCAAAAGCCAAAGAACACCCGAGATTCTGTTGACCCATCCATACGCGCCGCGTCTTCGATTTCAGGGTTCAGTTCATCAAAGAACGATTTTATCAGCCAGACTGAAAACGGAATGTTAAAAGCGGTGTAAAGCAGGATAATGCCCCAATAGGTCCCGGCCAAACCCGAAAGACGGAACATCAAAAAGATTGGAATGATGACCACGATGGGCGGCATCATTCGGGTAGTCAGAATGATGAACAAATAAGTGTCGTTGCCACGCAGGGGAAATCGGCTGAACGCGTATGCCGCTAATGTGCCAACGATCAGCGCTAGGCCTACAGAGGTGCCCGCGATGAAAATTGAGTTAAAGAAATACAGCCCCATGTCGGTGGCCTGGCTACTGCCCGTGGTGATGCTCGCACGATAAAAAACAGAAGTGAAATTATCCAGCGTCGGCGTGAAAAATAGCTTTGGCGGGACGGCCAGCGCATCAGTGCGGGTTTTGAACGCGGTAAGGATGATCCAAAGCACCGGAAAGAAATAGATAAACCCGATTACGCTTGTCATGGCGGTATAGCCCCACCCAGCCTTGCCAATTTCTCGGTGTTTGCGCGCCATCACTCCACCTCCTCTTGGCGCTGGTTCACGCTGTATAAATACAGGTTAGTCAGCACAATTACGATGAACAACACAATATAAGCCAAGGCCGAGGATTGACTGGTCTTGAAAAACTGAAAAGCGGTGCGATAAAGAAAAACGGCGATTGTTTCTGTTGAACTACCTGGGCCACCATCTGTAATGATATAGACCACATCAAACAACTTGAACGTTTCAATTGTACGAAACAACACAGCAAGAAGCAGCAAAGACTTGATATAGGGAAAGGTTATCGTCCAAAAGGTGCGCCATTTGCTGGCGCGATCAATCTCAGCGGCCTCGTAGAGATATTTTGGGATGCTCACTAACCCTGCCAAAACCAACAACATCACAAATGGCGACCACATCCAAGCATCGGCAATCACAATTCCAAGTATAGCGCCTTCGGGTGATCCAAGCAGGACAAAACGCTCTTCCGTAAAGAAGTTCAAAACAAAACTGACGATTCCAAATGTCGGCTCATAAAATAGTTTAAAGAAAACGCCAACTGACACGAAAGACAGCATCATCGGTGTGAGAACTAGCATAAGCACAATCCGACGCAGCGGAAAAACCTTAGCAAAAAGCATCGCCATGAGAAATCCGATGATCAGTTGCATGATGACAGAAGAACTTACTATAATTGCGGTCGTTTGGAATCTTTCCCAAACTTTTTCGTCTGTCAAAACCTTTTCGTAATTGTTGAAGCCCTTGAATTTGGGAACTTTCAGGCTGCTCGCTTTATAATTGAAAAAGCTGAGCCCAAAGGACCACATCAGTGGAAAGATATTCATTACAAACAGGATGGTAATTGCAGGGGTGACAAGTAAGGCACCCCGGCGTTTGGGATCAAGTAGCCATGCGCCAAATCCACCACGCGTCTTTTCTGTATTTGCCATTAAGTATTGTCCTGTAAGTCATAAACATCGCAAAGAGTCTGAAAAAACGGGGCCCAGCAGAAACCGAGCCCCGCTTTGGGAGCGTTTAAATCACTCGATATAGTCGCCGTCTTCCAGCAACTCCTGTTGGAATTCAGCCACGTTATCTAACGCTTCTTTTGCGCCTATCTGCCCAGTGATGGCTCTGTCGAACTCTTCTTGCTGCTGGGTCAGCAGTTCAAAGAATTCTGGGATGTGCCAGACATCTTTCTGCCAGTCGATCATCTCGACATGCGCGCGGTTCCATGGACGTAAGCCGTTATAAGACGGATCGGCCATCACACTCATCAGGCCCGACTGACCACCATTAGCAACCGCCTCTAGCTGGGTGTCAGATTTCAGCCACCATTTGACAACATTCAATGCTTCTTCGACCACCGCGTCATCGTTCCAGGTTGTCAGAACAAATGGCTGGCCACCGATGTTGCCGGTGCGATCAATTGAACCATCTGCCTGGCGTGTCCCCGGCGCTGGACCAAAGGCCGACTTATCATGCGCTTTGGAGGCGCTTGGATCTAGCACAGGCTCTCCTAAACCGACCCAATCAATAATCGCGCCAACCTTACCCTGCATATACAAGTCCTGGATCACAAAGATATCCATCTGACCGGTCTGGCTCACTGGCGGCATGTATTGCAGATAGCTCAGATATTCATCGAAGGCTTTGACCGCAACTTCAGAGTTCACGACACCCTCGGCCTGCGCGTTGGGCATTTTGGATTCATCCCAAATGTCACCACCTTGTTGCCAAATAAACGCATTGGCCTGCATGGTTGAAAAGTCGTATCCCTTACCGGCCTGATACGCAATGCCGTAGAAGTCATCATCAAGCGTCACACCGGCTAGCATTTCTCCTTTGCTGCGTTGGAAGAACTCACCAACTTGACCCCATTTAGTCCAATCAGTGTCCTGCCAATCTTCGTAAGAACACGGGAGATTGGTACCATATTTTGCCTTGAACGCGGCCATCTCGCCTTCATGACAAAAGATATCCTGACGATAAAATGTTACGTAGGTATCCGGGAATTGTGGAAAGCCATAGTATGACACGCCGGGTGCCGGCACTTCACCGATCTCTTCAAGCTGCGCACGCGTCTTGTGCGGATAGGTCGAATAGGCCGACACCAATGCTGGATGAAGGTCTTTCAGGATCGCCGTGAGCTCTGGATCGGCAGCGATTTTGTCGGTCAGATCCATATAGTAGCCGCCTTCTACAAACGCGCCCAACCACTGACTGTCAGTCACGATCATCTGGTACTTTTGCTCGCCCGAAGTCAGCGAGGCGGCAACCCGCTCGTAAAAGCTCGGCCAGGGGATGAAATCCATGTCCAGTGTCGTGGTGTGCCCAGCTGGCGATGTGTAGCTCTGATCGAAAGCTCTTTCATGAACCGGGTTGGCGGCCAATCAGGTGCAGCCATAGTAATGGTAATATCCGCAGCCAGAACAGGCATCACACCCGTGCCCACTGCAAGCACTGATGCGCCCATTACACCTTTGATAACGTTACGTAGTTTCATTGTATTCCTCCATAATTGTAACTCAAGTATCGTTGACTTTTTTGGCTGCTCACCTTTAGTTTACTTTAGTGCTGTCTTACTGTCTTATCGCGCAGAACGCGGGGATAGTCTTTTGCCTGTCGTTCGGTCAAAAATATGCAAATCAGCAGGATCGAAGGCAACTTCGATTTCATCTCCTACCGAATATTTTGCAGCAATCTCTTCACGCAGAACCATTTTCATCATGGTTTTTTGTGCAGCGATTTCGATTATAGTCACGTCGCCCAAGGGTTCTGTCAGGTGAATTTTCACTGGAAATTTTGTCCACAGTGCAGATCCGCGTACAGGCCCTTCTGCCAACCCTATGTCGTGGGGGCGCAGGCCTAGCTTCACAGGTCTGCCCGACAACACCCCTGGTGCTGCGATCGGTTGATCCAGAAATGGCAGATCAACGACATTGTCGCCGCTACCAGTTGTAGGCAAAAAGTTGATCGGAGGAGACCCGACCATCTGTGCCACATAGGTGTCATCTGGCGTTTGGTAAAGATCTCGGGGTGCGCCGACTGCCACAACTTTGCCATCCTGCATCACCCCTACCCGCTCACCCATAGTGAGAGCCTCGAGCTGATCGGGCGTGGCCAAAACCATGGTCATCCCAAGCTCTCGGTGCAGGCGCTTGAACTCGGTGCGCATGTCATTGCGCAGCTTGGCGTCCAGATTGGTAAGTGGCTCGTCAAGTAATAGAAGTTTGGGCCGCTGAATAATGGCACGGCCAATTGCAACCCGCTGCTGTTCACCGCCAGACAATGTCGTTGGCTTACGTTTCAACGTATGTGTTACCCGCAGCAGTTCTGCCACTTCGCCGACTCGCTTTTTTATCTCTGAACTGCTGGTACCTGATCGGCGCAACGGATGTGCAAAATTAGCCTCGACGCTTAGATGTGGGTACAGCGCAAAGGTCTGGAAGATCATCGACATGCCGCGACCTTGCACCGGTGCATCAGTGACGTTTTGCCCGGCAAAATGCACCTCGCCCTTGTCCAAATTCTCCAAACCCGCGATTGAACGCAAGGTCGTGGTCTTGCCAGAGGATGACGGGCCCAGCAGGCAAAAAAACTCGCCCTCGTGCACGTCAAAGCTCATGTCTTCCAACGCGACAACCGGTCCGAAAGTGCGACGCAGGTTTTGGACTTTAAGATCAGACATCTACCCAAGCCCCTTTGCGTTTCGATGACTTAACGCAAGCATCGACAAATGCGACGCCCGCAAGCCCATCTTGGAGTGTTGGATAAAGAATTTCAGGGCTCGGATCGCGTCTGCCGTTTTTTGCACGGATCGCCGCTGCGGCCTCAGCATAGATATTGGCGAACCCCTCAAGATAACCCTCTGGATGACCTGGAGGAATACGAGACATGCGCGCGGCCGCGCCTCCAGCCCCTGCCCCATTTCGAGTGATCAGGCGTTTGGGTTCCCCAAGCGGAGTATACCATAGATAGTTGGGGTCCTCCTGATGCCATTCGATTCCACCTTTTGAGCCAAAAACCCTTATCGACAAACTATTTTCATTTCCCGCTGCTACCTGGCTGCACCACAGCATCCCTTTGGCTCCTCCTTCGAACTGCAACAGAACATGCCCATTGTCATCGACCTTTCGTCCATCGACAAAACTGTCCAGATCAGCGCACAGGCGCTTCAGCGTCAGACCAGAGATAAAACTCGCAAGGTTATAGGCATGAGTCCCGATATCACCGGTCGCCCCGCCAGCCCCCGAACGCGTTGGATCAGTGCGCCACTCTGCCTGTTTCAGACCAGTATTTTCCAGCGGTTCGCTTAACCAGTCCTGCGCATATTCGACTTGAACCACGCGAACATCGCCTAAATCGCCATTACTAATCATTTCACGCGCCTGACGCACCATCGGATAACCCGTGTAATTATGGGTCAGCACAAAAAGCGCATCTGAACGTTCTGCTGCCTTTGCCAGTGATTTTGCGTCAGACAAGGTGGCCGTTAGCGGCTTGTCGCAGATCACGTGAATGTTGCGGCGCAGGAATTCCTTGGCAATGGGCGCGTGCATATGATTTGGCGTGACAATTGCCACCACCTCGATCCCATCTTTTAACCGCGCCTCTCGCATCGCCATTTGACGAAAGTCAGAATAGGCACGCGCCTTTGCTAGACCCAGATCAGCGGCCGAAGCCAGAGCTTTTTCTGAGGTCGAAGACAGCGCACCAGCAACCAATTGGAAATTATTGTCCATGCGCGCAGCAATACGGTGTACTGCACCGATAAAAGCATCACGTCCGCCGCCAACCATACCCAATCGAAGGGGGCGGATTTCATCAGACGCAACTGTGACGTTAGTAATGTCCGACTCTGTACCCTGAATGGACTTTTCACTCATTTTATTTTTCCCTAGATCCCAAGCATACGCTTGTTGGCAGCCTCGTCCGTGCCGCCATCGGCGAAATCATCAAATGCGCGTTCAGTCACCCGAATGATACAATCTTTAACAAACTGCGCACCTTCACGAGCGCCATCTTCTGGATGCTTCAAGCAACATTCCCATTCGACCACCGCCCAGCCATCAAAATCTATCGCTGCTAATTTTGAGAATATCGCCTCGAAATCAACTTGGCCGTCGCCCAAAGAACGAAAGCGGCCGGCCCGATCTAACCAAGGCTGAAAGCCTGAATAGACACCTTGTCTTCCTGTCGGGTTGAACTCAGCGTCCTTGACGTGAAACATCCTGATACGATCTTTGTAAATGTCGATGTTGTCAAGATAATCAAGACATTGCAGTAGATAATGACTGGGATCATACAGCATACAAGCACGATCATGATTGCCCGTGCGTTCCAAAAACATCTCATATGTGATGCCGTCATGCAGGTCTTCCCCGGGATGAATTTCATAACATATATCGACGCCGCAATCTGCTGCGTGATCCAGAAGTGGAAGCCAACGACGCGCCAATTCTTCAAATGCAGTTTCGATCAAACCGGCAGGCCGTTGCGGCCAAGGATAGACATAAGGCCAAGCTAATGCGCCAGAGAATGTTGCATGCGCCCCAATCCCCATATTCATTGATGCAGTAAGCGCCATTTTCACCTGATCTACGGCCCATTCCTGTCGCGCCTTGGGGTTGCCACGCACTTCGGGGGCTGCAAAGCCATCAAAGGCCTCGTCATAGGCAGGATGTACGGCGATCAGTTGGCCCTGCAAATGGGTCGAAAGCTCAGTAACTTCAACTCCGTTGGCAGCAGCAATGCCTTTGAACTCATCGCAATAGGTCTTGGATTGGGCTGCTTTTGCCAGATCAATCAACCGACCATCCCAACTGGGAACCTGCACCCCAAAATAGCCACAGTCGGCGGCCCATTTGGTGATACTGTCCCAGTCGTTGAACGGTGCTGTGTCGCCCGCAAACTGCGCCAAAAACAATGCCGGTCCCTTGATCGTTTTCATTTTAAACTCCCCTGAAGCATCAAGCCACAACCCTATGGCAAATTATCGCGAACAAAGATCTCAATGCGAATACGTTCTTGTTTTTCGTTGATTGGCGCATCATCCACCAATGCGCGCAGCACACGTATTGCGCTACGCACTTCATGGCCTGGATCCTGAACCAACACCGCGTCGACCGTGCCGGAAATCAACGCGGCGCGCGTATGTTTTGAGAGCTCAGTCGTCACCACACTAATTTTTTGTTTTGCAGAATTGATCGTATCAATCACACCTCGTGTACCACCACCAAGACTGTACAGCCCAACAATATTGGAGTTATCAGCCATAAGCTGTGACAGTTTTTCCTCAACAACCCCCGCCATCTCTTCGCCCTCGATCCAGGGCAACACATTTAAATGTTGGCATTCGGTTCGCATGACCTGCTCAAACCCCATTCGGCGTTCACAATGGTCCCGCAATGTACCTGAGCCCGCGACCAATGCCACGTCACCCGAGGGTGCAGAGATAAAACGCTTCAATAGGCTACCCGCCACCCGGCCCGCGGCAACATTGTCAATTCCGACAAAACGCTCGCGTTGGGAATTAGGGATGTCTGATATGAAGGTCACAACCCGCACCCCCCGGGCACGCAATGAATTTACTGAATCTCTCACGGCTTGGCTTTCAACGGCCACCAAGGCCAGCCCATCACCGATGTCGTCACCTAAGCGTTCAATGGCATTTACAATCGCCTGCGGATCCAGCGGCGGTACGGCGAGCATTTGTATATCAACACGCTCTTTGGCAACATGAGATTTGGCGGCCTCGATTTCGGATTGGATGTCTGAAAAAAATGAGGTCTCGCCCGCTGAAACGATAAAGGTAAACCGATAAGATCGTCTACGCGCCAGATTTGCGGCTGTCTGGTCACGGACAAAGTCCAGCCGATCCATGGCCGAGGTGACCTTTTCGATGGTCTCGCTTCGCACGCCTTTGCGTTTGTTCAGAACGCGATCAACTGTTGCCAAGCTTACGCCCGCCTCTTCAGCGACATCTTGTGCAGTGACTCGGCTCATTTAATCCCCCTCAAGAAAAAGATTGAGGTATTTAATGAAGTACGTCAATCATTATTGTAGAACTACTGTTCAAGATAACAAAATATGGAAGTTGGAAAGCTATGCTTATTGGAATTCCTACTATACTAACACCAGATTTATTACGTCATCTCAGCGCCATGGGGCACGGAGATGAATTGATAATCGCCGATGCAAATTTCCCTGCAGAGGCCTGCACAGACCGAATCGAACGACTGGCCGGGGTTACGGCGACGGACGCATTGAAGGCGATATTGTCGATTATGCCGCTCGATAGCTATGACGACACTCCAGCCCGCACGATGCAAGTTGTTGATGATCAAGAGGCAATTCCGGACACAAGAGTGGAATTTCAGCGTATCATTGACACTGAGGCCGATCACCCTGCAGAAATACAAGCCGTTGAGCGATTCGAGTTCTACGAACAGGCAAAACGTGCTTATTGTATCGTACAAACCGCCGAGAGGCGGCTTTATGGGAATATCATTCTTAAAAAGGGCGTTGTGGCACCAAGTTAAGTTACTAGCGGACCCGACCTGAAATGGAACAGCAAAACGCATCGAGGATCGGAAATGGAACAGTTTATTAATACCAAAGAAACTCTCGTTCACGATGCAATTGATGGGTTTCTTAGAACCTCTGGATCACCACTCTCCCGTCTGGACGGATATCCGCATATCAAAGTGGTGATCCGAACGGACTGGGATAAATCCAAAGTCGCGCTGGTGTCTGGCGGAGGATCCGGACACGAACCTGCACATCCGGGGTTCGTGGGAAAGGGCATGCTGACCGCGGCCGTGTGCGGCGATGTATTTGCCTCGCCGTCAACCGACGCGGTTCTCGCCGGGATTCTTTCCGTGACTGGTGACGCTGGTTGTTTGCTCATCGTCAAGAATTACACCGGCGATCGTTTAAACTTTGGTTTGGCCGCAGAACGTGCCCGGGCGTTGGGTTTGAAGGTCAACATGGTCGTGGTCGACGACGATATTGCTCTGCCAGACATTGCCCAGGCACGCGGGTTGGCAGGCACTTTGTTTGTGCACAAGATAGCCGGCGCTTTGGCTGAGCAAGGCGCTGATCTTAAAGCGGTTACAGACGCATCTGTCCGTGTTATTACCGATGTCACTTCCATCGGTATGTCCCTTGATACATGCACTGTTCCAGGCACCCCCAAAGAGAAGCGAATTGGCGCCGGAAAAGCCGAATTGGGGCTTGGAATTCATGGCGAACCCGGCGTGGAGCAAGTGGATTTCGAAAATGCCAGAAGTGCGATGGAGATGGTTGTCGATCGTTTGGCACCAAAGCTGACAAGTCATCTATATGTGGCGTTGCTGAACAATCTTGGTGGGTCGACAACGCTTGAGATGTCTGTTCTGGCAAATGAACTTTGTCGGTCCAAAATTAGTGCGCAGATTGGCCATATAATAGGCCCAGCGCCATTGATGACCTCGCTCGATATGCACGGTTTTTCAATGTCGTTACTGCCTGTGGATCAGGCGCAATTGGACGCACTACTCGCCCCGGTGGCACCGAGTGCATGGCCAGGCTGCTCTGTCATCGGCGATGTCAAGACAACCCTTATGCCAAGTGGTTTAGAAATCCCGAAATACCGGGCATCGGATCATTCAGCCACTCGCGTGTTACTTTCTGCTGCTTGCATAGCCCTCGTTTCAGCTGAGAACGCGCTGAATGCGCTTGACGCGAAATCCGGTGATGGCGACACAGGATCGACCGTCAAGGCAGCCGTCCAATCACTTGCTGACGCGATAGATCAGCTGCCTCTGGCCGACACGGCAGAGCTTCTGCGCGCCATTGGCAGCACACTCAGCCAGTCGATGGGTGGGTCATCCGGTGTGATCCTAGCGATATTCTTTTCCTCAGCCGGCCACGCCGCCGCCAATGGCAAAACGCTGAGCGAGGCCCTGATATCTGGGCTGAAGCGCATTCAAGACGTCGGCGGTGCCCAACTTGGGGATCGAACGATGATTGACGCCTTGGCCCCTGCGCTGGATGCATTACCGCACAGGCTTGTCGCCGCCGCACAAGCTGCACGGCACGGCGCGGACGCTACGGCACAAATGACCAGAGCCCGGGCCGGACGGGCGACGTATGTGTCTGCTTCAAATCTGGTAGGCCACAATGACCCCGGGGCCGAAGCCGTCGCGCTGTTGTTTGAGCATCTTGCCAAAGCCCAATAACTTATCTGTGTGTGTATTAATCGAATGCCTCAAAAGCAAAGTAGGCATTGATATCAAGGAGAACTTTCATGGACATTGCATCTTCACACGCCCACGTTTCCAGTTGGCTCGCCAAATTCAGTGAGGCGCTTGAAAGGACGGATACCCAAGCACTCAAATCGCTTTTTGCCGAAGATTGTTACTGGCGCGATCTGGTCGCGTTCACTTGGAATATCAAAACGATGGAAGGGCGCAAGGCAATCGCAGACATGGCCGACGCAACGCTAGAAAATGTGCGTCCGACCAATTGGCAGATCAAAGGAGAGCCGACCACTGCTGATGGAATTACCGAGGCTTGGCTGACATTTGAAACCAACGCCGTGCGTGGCGAGGGCCATGTCAGACTGAATGAGCACGGCTGTTGGACGTTTTTAACGACCGCACAGGAACTGAAGGGCTTTGAAGAAAAGAAAGGCACTAAGCGTGATATGGGCGTGTCGCATGGTGCGTTCAAAGATCGCAAGACCTGGAGCGAAACCCGCGAAAGCGAAATCCGCGAACTGGGCTATAAAACGCAGCCTTACGTGCTCATTGTCGGCGGTGGCCAAGGCGGTATCGGGCTTGGCGCAAGGTTGCGCAGACTGGGCGTCCCGACTATCATTATAGAGAAAAATGACCGTCCCGGCGACAGTTGGCGCAAGCGTTACAAATCGCTCTGCCTGCATGACCCGGTCTGGTACGATCACTTGCCGTATCTGCCATTCCCTGACGATTGGCCCGTGTTCAGCCCTAAAGACAAAATTGGCGATTGGCTGGAAAGCTATACCAAAATTATGGAGCTGAATTATTGGACGCGCACAACCTGTCAAAGCGCAAGCTACGACGACGTCACCAAGCAATGGACTGTAACGGTCGACCGTGATGGTGAAACGGTTGTGCTTAAACCGCAGCAATTGGTATTGGCCACTGGCATGTCAGCGGTCGCAAACCTTCCCGACGTGCCGGGTATGGAAAGTTTTCAAGGTGATTTGCATCATTCTTCGAAACACCCCGGACCCGATGCCTATTCCGGCAAAAAGGCCGTTGTGGTTGGCTCTAACAATTCTGCCCATGATATTTCTGCAGCCCTGTGGGAAGCCGGTGCCCTTGTTACAATGGTCCAGCGTTCCAGCACCCATATCGTGAAATCCAACACACTGATGGAAATTGGTCTAGGCGATCTTTATTCGGAAAAGGCCATCGCCAATGGCATTACCATCGATATTGCAGATCTAATATTTGCCTCTTTGCCTTATAAGGCTTTTCCAGCAATGCAGGTCCCTGTTTATCAAGCAATGAAAGAGCGGGACGCAGATTTCTATGAACGATTGGAAAAGGCTGGTTTTCTGCTGGATTGGGGAACTGATGGCAGCGGTTTGTTTGTAAAATACTTGCGCCGTGGATCTGGGTATTACATTGACGTTGGTGCCAGCGAACTGGTGGCTGATGGCAAAATCAAGCTGGCGCAAGGACAGGTTGTTGAGGTCCAACCAAACGGTTTGAAACTTGAAAATGGCACCGAACTAAGCGCGGATGTTATCATATTTGCCACCGGTTACACCTCGATGAACGGATGGGCGGCTAGCTTGATCAGTCAAGACGTCGCTGACAAAGTTGGCAAATGCTGGGGATTGGGATCCGATACCCCCAAAGACCCCGGACCTTGGGAGGGCGAATTGCGCAACATGTGGAAACCCACTCAGCAAGAAGCACTATGGTTCCACGGCGGCAATCTGCACCAGTCGCGGCATTATTCCCAATTCCTGTCGTTGCAGCTTAAAGCACGTTTGGAAGAGATCTCAACGCCGGTTTACGGACTACAAGAGGTGCATCATTTGGCCTAAGTGCCCTACCACGCAAAGACTGACACAGCTTGCTGATTACCTTCTCAAGCAGGCACTTTTGACCCAAGGTGCAGAAAAAGCGCCCATCGTAACAATGGAACCATTAGGACATGTCGAAAAAGCTGATCAATGATCCCGACAATCTAATTGCGGAATTAATCGAGGGGATGGTTTCGGCCCATCCCAATCATTTGACCGTCGAAGGCAAGACCAACCGCGCCATCGTTGCATTGAATGGGCCGCGCGACGGCAAGGTTGGCATTGTGGTTGGCGGTGGATCGGGGCACGAGCCTGCCTTTGCGGGATATGTAGGCCAAGGTCTGGCGGACGCGGCGCCCTTGGGGAATATATTTGCATCACCTTCGCCGGCGCAAATTATGGACGCCGGATTCGCAGCAGATGGCGGCAAGGGGGTTTTGTTTCTTTACGGAAATTACACTGGCGACGTTATGAACTTCGGGATGGCCGAAGAAGGCATGGCAAAACAAGGCGTTGTCGCCCGCTCTTTCGTCACCACGGACGACGTAGCGTCGGCCCCCGCCGACAAGATCAACGAACGGCGGGGAATCGCCGGCAATTTCTTTGTGTTTAAAGTGGCTGGAGCCGCAGCAGATTTGGGTTTATCTCTAGAGGATGTCGAGACTGCGGCGCGACTTGCCAACGCTGCAACGCGTACAATGGGCGTCGCGCTTGCTGCCTGTTCAATGCCCCAAACAGGAAAGGCGAACTTCAACATCCCCAAGGGTGAAATGGAAATCGGAATGGGCATCCACGGCGAGCCTGGTATTGCAAGCATTCCCGCCGAAAGTGCCAATGCCGTGACTGACCGCCTAATGCAGCCTATTTTGGCAGAATTAGCACTGAACGAAGGAGACAAAGTCGCTGTTTTAGTCAACGGTCTTGGGTCAACTACTTTGCTAGAACTGTATCTGTTACATCGCCGAGTAGCAAAGGTTTTGGACGCGCAAAAAGTTGCGATACATCACAGTTGGGTCGGTGAGTATTGCACCTCATTGGAAATGGCTGGGGCCTCTGTGTCTTTGATGAAACTTGACAAAGACTTACAGCGTTGGCTGGATCATCCTTGTGATACGCCTGCGTTGCGCGTTGGTACAGGTCAAAATACTGTTAAACAGCCTGTAAGACACACTTCTAGACAACATGCTCATATCAAGGAACCGAAAAAACGTGATAAAT
>Ga0115569_10002104_pt1 | contig 15202 bp, 11 predicted proteins | sample COGITO_mtgs_1205_2_FD_87295 | JGI IMG/M metagenome (GOLD analysis project Ga0115569, IMG submission 87295) | Pelagic marine microbial communities from North Sea - COGITO_mtgs_120503 | ecosystem: Environmental > Aquatic > Marine > Epipelagic | place: Germany:Helgoland, sampling site Kabeltonne... | reverse complement strand
CCGGGAACCGCTCCGCCGCGGGAACTCGTTGAGCAAGCGAAGAAGGTCGGCGCTCGACGCAAGAAAATCGTCAAAGGCGAGGCAGGCTTCTTCATGAACCGATCTCAACTTCCCGCTGGCTACCGCGTCCCTCCGCACCATCATAATCACGGAGAGATGTTGATCGTCCTCGACGGCGGATGCACTTTCGACGACGATTTCGGATCTGCGGGCGCGAACGACACTGTCGTAATTCCCGCTCTTAATCGTTATGGATTTACCTGTGGTCCAAACGGCATGGAGTTCCTCACAATTCGCCTCGGCGACGCAACAACCGAACTCTGATGACGGCGTTAGGCTCGAAGGAACAACCGGGCAAAGCCATTGCAGCCGACGGGCTTAACCTCGTCGACTGCCATACCCACGTCGTCTCAAATGATCATGAGCGATACCCCCTCCATCCGCGCGACTTGTCGGGAACTTGGTATCTCGATGCTCCGGCGAGTGCTGCAGACCTCGCCGACGAGATGGATGCGAGTGGTGTTGCGCAAGCCGTCCTGGTTCAAGGCGTTGGAGCCTACACCTACGACAATCGATATGCGGCGGATGCCGCGCGCGAAGCGCCGGAGCGCTTCGTCTCCGCCTGCGCGATCGATGTCGAGGCGCGCGACGCAGTCGAAGTCGCCGACGAATGGATTCGAGTTCAGGGCATGCAGGGCATTCGTCTCTTCGCACTCTCGCGGGAGGGCCCCTCATGGTTGGCCAACGAACAGACTTTCCCAGTTTGGCGCCGCGCGACCGACCTTGACGCGCACATCATCATCACGATCCTGCCCCATCAACTGGACGAACTCGACCGGGTCCTCACACATTTCCCGGAGACTAACGTCTCTCTCGATCACTGCGCCTTTGCTATGTCCAATCCCGATTCCAGGGCACGCCTTTACACCCTCGCGCGACATTCGAATCTCCACCTCAAAGTCACCACCCACAATCTCGATGATGCGGCGCGGTCTGGTGAAGGAGCGGATGGGCTCGTGCAAGAACTCGTGACTAACTTCGGCGCTGATCGAATGATGTGGGGCTCTGATTATTGCCAGACCCACGACCGCACCTATCCAGAACTCGTCGCTCTCGCCCATGAGGCATTCTCCGGCCTAAGTGCATCGGACCGACGGGCTTGCCTCTCCGGGACCGCACGTCGCCTCTGGCCCGCGCTCGCGCAGCGCGCTTCCGCATAGCCAATCCGACGCTAAGCTCCGGCGCCTCCGGCTCAAGCTACCCACCTACTCCGCTACTCCGAGGCCAACTCAGGCTACTTAGCCGAATCCAAAGCCTTGGCACGCGCCAAATCTCCCGCCACATATCGCGCACCAATCAGGCAGAGTATCGCAGAGAGTACCGGGACGACTGTCGGAAAAAGCAATGCATAACGCAGTGCATGTTCGCCGAATTCAGGCTTCAGATTGTCTGCGATCATGCCAACAACCATGGGTCCGCCGGCGAGTCCAATCAATGTACTGATAAAGGTGGAAACCGCTGCCGCGAATGCGCGCATCCGTAAAGGCGCGACACCCTGAGTGGTCGACATGAAGGGGGCTGTAAAGAGGCCGCCGACAACCGAGCCCGCAATACTGATTAAGAGCGCCACGGGCATCGTCTCGAATAGCGTTCCCGCGAATATACTTGGCAGGGTCACCATGTCAGATTCCGGCCAGAGCAGGAATGCTACGAGAATGGGAACACTGACGAGTTGTCCGAAGGCGGGAACCCAAAGAAGAAAGCGCTTATCCCGCCGAGCCAACTTGTCCGCCAGATAGCCGCCCATAAATATGCCAAACATCGAAGGCACTGGGCTCGTCAAGAAATACCACGTACCCGCATGAAACTGCGACATATCATAGGTCCGCACCAGGAAGGCCGGTTCCCACAAATTTCGCCCCATCGACGCAAAAAGAGAAAACCCATTCGCGCCCAAGATCAAGAGATAGGTACGCGTTCCGAAGAGCGCCCGCAGGCTCGGCCAAAATGCGCTTGTCTCGACTGCCTCTCGTCCTTCACTGCCTCCCCGTTCAGGCTCTCTCACTGTTAGTCGGTAGATAAGAGCAAGCAAGATTCCGGGCACCCCGGCTGCGATAAACGCGGTGCGCCAACCCCAGATGTCGTGAATCCAGCCGCCCAAGACCATGCCTAGGCCCATTCCTACGACCGCCCCGATCGAAATAACCGACATACCTTTCGCGCGGCGCTCGGGAGGCAGGTAGTCGGAAATCATCGAGATGCTTGGCGAAGTCGCTCCTGCTTCGCCAACCCCGACCCCCATGCGCATCAAGCCGAGCTGAAAGTGCGTACCCACGAAGCCGGTCGCAACAGTGAATAGACTCCACAAAAAGAGCGCCGCCGAGACGATATTGCGTCGCACTCCCGTTGTGTCCGCATAACGCCCGATCGGCAAAACCAAAATCGAGTAGACCACAGCAAATGCGGGTCCTAGCAAAAAGCCCATCTGGGTATCGCTCAGTCCAAATTCGCTTTTGATGGGATCAACGAGAATAGAAAGGATCGTTCGGTCGACATTGCTGAAGATCATTGTCAGCAAAACCATTCCCAGGACGTACCGGGTATAAAGCGGTGTCGCGGGCCCCGCAGAACGCGCTTGGCCTCTAACCGGTGTATTCCCTTCAGACGGCGAGTCAGTATGGGGCGCCAAGATTTCTCCTTAGGTGGACTTCGAGCCAAGCCGCCGCCAAGAAGCGAGGCTATGAAACTTCGACGTTAACCCAATAGGCGCGCGCTGAAAGCCGTCCTCCAAGTCAGAGCTGCGGGGGCACTGGCTTGATATTCCATCTTACGTTGGCGTGCAGGGCACCCGGGGCCCCGGCGTGCCGCATCGCCCTTTCGAATTAAACGAAGGCTCCCGCTCTGAAGCACCCGGGGTCGACTCACGTCGCCACGTCAGATTGCATCGTGTCCTTCACACGTTTTGCTAGGCCCTGCGAAACTTAGATGCCGCTCACGCGGATTCCTCTTCAACTCGCAGCGCGCCAGGGATTCCCGACCAGCCTGATCACGAACTCACCCGATATGCCATCCCTTCTGGGATAGGGCCGATTCACTTTCGCTTCTGAGACGCTTTTATCTCGTTCAAAGCCCCTGTTACTTGAGGTCGTGTCGCGTGTAGTCGAGCAGACCGCGCGCGATGATCAGGCGCTGGATCTCGCCGGTACCTTCGTAGATGTCCGTGATGCGGCTATCGCGCATCCACTTCTCGAGCAGCAACTCTCGGGAGATGCCGACGGATCCGAGGATCTCGATGCATCCCTGAGTGATCTGGCGAACAGCGGAGCCCGCGTGCGCCTTGCAGATTGAGGACTCAAGATTGTTAGGCAATCCCTTGCCAGCGAGCCAACCACATTGGAGCGTCGTCAACTTTGAGGCATCAAAGAGCGCCTCCAGTCGCATAAACTTCTCCGCTGCCGCCGAGAGTCGTCCGAGGCCACCGGGCCCGGCGGTGTAGTCGATTGTGATGCCGGCTTCCTCGAGTTCATCCCGAGTGAAATCGATCGCGGCTTCGGCGATGCCAAGGCCCATGGCGGCCGTGAGCGGGCGCGTCATGTTGAACGTCTTCATGACACCACGGAAGCCACCAGAGCTCGCCTTCGGAATCGACTCATCCAGCCCGAGAAGATTCTCTCGCGGGATGCGACAATCGGTGAACACGTAGGCTGCCGTGTCGTCGGCGCGGATCCCGAGCTTCTTTTCCTTGTGCGGAACGTTGAAGCCAGGAGTGCCCTTTTCGACCAAGAAGGACTTAATGCCTGCCCGGCCCGCGGCCTTGTCGATCGTCGCCCACATCACCACGCCCGTGGCACGAATGCCGGTCGTCACAAAAATTTTCTCGCCGTTGATGATCCATTCGTTCGTGTCTTCGTCGAGAACCGCCGTCGTCGACACACGCGAGGGATCCGAACCGCAACCCGGCTCGGTGATCGCCATAGAGAGGAGCATCTCGCCAAATTTGGCTTTCTGCTCTTCGGTTCCGGCTGCAGCAAGCGCCGCGTTTCCGAGACCACCGCGCATCGAGCGGCGGAGTCGAACTGAGTAATCACCCCAATTCTGGCCCATGCACTGGAGCAGCATCATCACGACACCCTGGGTGTCGTCGTCACCCACTTCAGGCAACTCGGGATAGTCCTTAAAGAACTGATCCGCTTCCGGAAGCACGTCCGGAATCATTTCGGATTCGTTCTCGTCGAACTCCCGCGCATACTGGCGGCAGATCACGCCTTCCGCACGAGTGCGGCCAAGATGTGCCTTGTCTGTTTCAGTCAGTCGAAAATCGATCATGGATTTCTCCAGCAAAGCGCATTCATTTCACGCGATGCATAGTTTTGTTAGTCCGAGGGCACTCGACTAGAGCGCGACCATTCCTTCGAGAACACCGAGGGTTCGCGCATTACGGAACCACATCTCGACCGGATGCTCACGAATGAAGCCGTGACCACCTAGCACCTGAACGCCATTATCAGCGATCCACATGCTCTTCTCAGCCGCGTAGGAGCGTGCCTGCCAAGCCGCCTTTGTCGCGTCTTCTCCGTGCTCTAAGAAGCTCGCCGCCTGCCAGACCAGCTGGCGAAGCGCCTGCACTTCGATCTGCATCTCCGCAAGACGGAAAGCGATCGACTGCTTCTTAGAAATCGGCTCATCGAACGCCACGCGATCCTTCGTATAAGGCACGCAGTATTCGAGAACCGCGCGGGATACGCCAAGCATCACAGCCGACAGACCTGCGCGAGAGGAATCGATGATCTGCTGAACGTCTGCGCCTTCGGCACCTCCGAGCAAAGCTTCGGGTCCAACTTCAACCCGCTCGAGCTCAAGACCCGTTGTCGTCAGAGCATGCAGCCCCATCTTTCGTTCAACATCTCCGACAGTGAGGCCCGCGGCATCCCTCGGGACAATGAAGACAGCAACGTCATCGCCGAGCTGTGCGGTCACGAGGAAGTGGCTCGCCCGATCACCGAAGACCACGAAGGTCTTGCGTCCCGAAAGGATGAAGGACTCACCCTTCTGCTCTGCCGTAGTCCGCGGGCGCGCCGCATCCGAAAGCGAAGCCGGTTCGTTCATAGCGAGAGCGCCTGTAGCAAAGGACTCGCCGCAGAAGAGCGGCAGGATCGCCGCCTTCTGCTCGTCGGTTCCATGATCGAGCACGGCGTTAGCAAAAAGCGAAGGCGCGAGCGCCGCCATAGCCAGCGCCGCATCTCCATGCGCCAACTCTTCGAGCAGGATCACGTTGGTGACCGGGGACCGTTCTTCCCCTGCGCCGCCGAAGCTCTCTGGAATCTGTGTGCTCGTAAGCCCGAGGCTCCAAACCGTATCGAGGAAATCGGCCGGGATCTCCGCCGATTCGTCGCACTCACGTGCGATCGGTCGCATCGCTTCCGCGGCGAATTCACGCATCGCGTCGCCTACGAGCTCCTGGTCTTCTGTCATGCCAAATGAGATCACTTCGTGTCTCCTGATTAGGAGCAGCACCGGGGGGTCGGCGCGACTCGTTTTGTATTAGTCGTTGGTCTTTAACGGGTCTACGGAGGACGACTCGTCCTCCCTATCCCGAACGAGATGCGCACGCCCACCAGCGATCTGGAAGAAGAACTCATCCATCGCTTGTGGCCCGCCTTCTTTGTGAAGCAACCCAGCCTTCACCGCTTCCTTCGCGTTGAGAATGCCGAGAGCTACGCCACACCAGTCACGTGTCGACGCCGTGTACCGAACGTCTGCACCCTCAGCGAATTCCGCGGAGACCGAGCACTCTCCGTCATCGATCGCGACCGTCCAAACGCCGCCGCCCTCGCCTGTTAGGCGAATCTCGAAGACGACATGTGCACCGCGGGCTTTGTCCTCGCGCAGTAGCTGAGGGAGCGCCTCGAGAACGGAAAGTGGAGAAGTTTCGGTGAAGCGTGTGGGATCGACATCGAGGGCGTTGATCCCCTCGCGGACCCACCATCTCGCGATCGAGGCGATGATTGGCGAGAGCGTTCGTCCTTTATCGCTCGCGCGATAGATCGATCGGTTGCCCTTCTGTTCGGTTTCCACGAAGCCGTCCGAGCGGAGTTGCCGCAACCGGCTCGAAAGAACCTTTGGCGCGATCCCGGTCCGAACCCGGAGCTCTTGGAAGCCCTTTGGACCGACGAGGAGCTGGCGCACGATTACCAGGCTCCATCGATCGCCGATCACGTCGAGGGCACGCGCGACTGGATCGAAGATCTGAGCGGGCCTGAGGATCTCGCCACGGCGAGACCCAGGCGAAATCGCCCCAGCGGGTTCAGTCGAATCGAGATCGTCGTCGCGGATCAGTTCCGTCATCATATCAGTATCTAATAGATACTTACTATGATTGCCACAAAAAACTCAAAGTCATGCCAAAATGATCCCGATGCGAATCTAGGGCGCCTTAACCGTTGCCCCGCCAGCCGCCCGCGATAGGATCCGCGTGTCCGCCGAAGGCGACCAGAAGATCGCCGGTGAACAAGCATCGTTCACGGGAGGAAAGTCCGGGCTCCACAGGACAGGGAGGTCGCTAACAGCGACCCGAGGAAACTCGAGGGAAAGCGCAGCAGAAATCACACCGCCGATGGCCCGCTCTTGGACTCGCTCTAAGGATGGGCACAGGTAAGGTTGAAATCGTGGGGTAAGAGCCCACGCGCGACAGCCGGGTGACCGGCGGCGAGGCAAGCCCCTCCCGGAGCAAGCTCGAATAGGGACATCGTTTAGGGCTGTCCGCCCGATCACCAAGACGCAAGTCTTGGCGCGGTGTCCGGGTGAGAGTGCTTGAGCCGACTAGCAATGGTCGGCCTAGAGGAATGATCTTCACCCTCCCCCGGCAACGGGGAGAGGGAACAAAACCCGGCTTATAGGCCGCTCCGAATTCGACTTCGCTTGAATTCGGACCTCTGGGAGGAAGCCTTCGGGTCATCCCCAGAGCGCTTCGACGGACATCGGAGTCCGCGCACGTACGCAACTGCGATTCAATCGACCAGATTGATTCGCAAACAGCGCACGTGCGCGCGTCGCTCCGGATCGTAGGCATCCCATTTGTCAGCGGGGACCTGGGACGGGTCCACGCGCTCAAAGCCGTGACGCTCGAAGAACCCTTCAACACGTTCCGACGTGGTACAGCTAAATAGATAATCGAGCCCGGCCGCTCGCGACTCTTCGATCGCATAACGTACGATCTGCGCACCCGCGCCCTCGCCGACGTAGCGAGTCAACGCGAAGAGTGACACCAGCTCAGCGGCATTCGCGCCGGTATGCGGCAGGATGGCGCCGATTCCGGCCAAATAGCGCCCTTCGATAAACACGCCGACCCCATGGGCCAGCACGGAATCCCGTGCCTGCTGATCCCGTGGCGCCAGGAAGCCATCCACTTCGCCCCGCTCGATCAGATCATTCGCAAAATCATAGTCATCAATCGCAAGCGGTCTAACCTCTGCATAACGATCTCGGGTGAAGAACGTCCCCGCCCCCGCATACGTGAAGAGTTCCTCGGCAAGCTGCCCTGGCGCACAGACGTTCACCGAAGGAATACCGCCCTCAATCATATCGCGGATAGCCGCGAGGATGGCCGCACAGCCTGGACGCACACGGCGTTGCGTAAGCGATTCATCCTCGCCGGCATTGCGTGCAAGCAGCGGCTCCAAATGAGCAAGGTCGATGACCGACACGCGTGCGGCGTCACCGAGCCTCTCGACTGGCGGTAACGACTGCACCCAAACGACCTTCGCGAGCCGTAGGGTGAGCGCGATCCGGCGACACTCTTCTTCGAATCGCTCTTCCGCGATTAGCAGGCCACCGCATCCGCGGTCACGCAGATCCCGCCAAAGAGCTGGCGCGAAACCGGAATCCGAGGCCTCCGTCGCTGCCGAAATTCCAACCGCCGAAAAGAGTGTATGGCTGGGACTCAGCAGGACGACACGCGAGCCGTTGGCCGTCAGTTCCTGGATGACATCCACAAGAGGCTCGACCTCCGCGCGTTCAGAGACCGACACGTCGGCAGGCCAGGCGATTCCGATCGAGCGGCCGCGAAACTCCCCGAGATAGAACTCGCGCTCGCTGAAGGTACGAACCGATTGCGTCATAACCGCAGGAGTGTGACCCATTTTCACGCTCCTGCACCCCAGAAAGCGACGCGAATACTGACTTCGTCGATCAAAGCCCCCGCAAGACACGGGCTCCGGGGCGCCTGGATGGGTTATCGTGCGGCTTCGATGGATTGGCAGATCATCTTCACGCTCGCCCTCGTCGCGCTCGCGCTGACGGCCATGGTCCGCGAACTCGCGGCGCCTGACCTCGTATTGATGGGGACACTTATCTGCTTCGGCGCCACCGGCGTCCTCAGCCCGATCGATACCTTCTCGGGATTCGCCAATCCCGTCGTCGCCGCGATAGGCGCCCTTTTTATAATTTCCGCCGCGCTGCGAGAAACCGGGGCCCTCGAAATGACCCTGGGACGCGTGCTCGGCCGATTCACTGGCACGAGACGCTCGATGGTCCGCATGACCGTTCCGGTCGCTGCGCTCTCAGCTTTCCTTAACAACGCTCCGATCGTCGCCATGATGACACCGACCGTGATCGACTGGGCTCGGCGAAACCAAACCGCTGGATCGAAATTCCTGATACCGCTCTCCTATGCCTCGATTCTCGGCAGCATCACCACGGTGATCGGTACGAGCACGATCCTGACCATCGTCGGTCTCGTCGACCAAGCCGGGCTTCCGCCTTGGCGATTCTTCGAGCCCGCCCCCGTCGGCATCCTGATCGCCGCCGCCGGCCTCCTTTATTTGATCTTCATCGCGCCCTCACGGCTTCCCAATCGAATGGATGCCCCGGAAGAGCTCGACGACAGAACCCGCGAATACACCGCCGCGATGCGTGTGACCGAAGACAGCCCGCTTCACGGACAGACCGTCGAAGAGGCGAACCTGCGCAACTTGCCGGGGCTCTTTCTGGTCGAGGTCGACCGCGGCAGCCGAGTCATAACGCCGGTCTCCCCGGGTCAGCTCCTCGAGAGCGGCGACATCCTGGTCTTTGCTGGCGTCGTGTCGACGATCATAGATCTCCAACGGACCCGTGGCCTCGAGCCCGCCGCGAAATCCGAACTGCTCACGAGCCTTCCCGGCGGGCGCAATCGCCCCATGGTCGAGGCGGTCGTCTCCGCGTCATCGCCCTTGATCGGGCAGACAGTGAAACAGTCGAATTTCCGCTCGGTCTATGACGCCGTTGTCATTGCGGTGCATCGCAACGCAGAGCGCCTTCAGGGTAAAATCGGCGATATCCAGCTGCGCCCTGGCGATACGCTGCTGATGCAATGCGCCCCGGAATTCATGCGCCTACATCGCAATAGCCGCGACTTCTATCTGGCAAGCGAACTCGCTGGAGCCAGAAAGCCTAATTTTGAACGGGCCCGGGTTTCGCTCGGCATCCTGATTGCGATGGTCTTGGTCGTCGCTCTCGGCGGGATACATATATCGATCGCTGCATTCGTGGCCGTCGCGGCGCTGATCGCGACGAGTTGCATTACCCCGAGTCAGGCAAGAGAGGCCGTGGACTGGTCCGTGCTGATCACCATCGGCTGCAGTCTCGGCATCGCAAATGCAATCTCGCAATCCGGCGCCGCCAATTTCGTTGCTGCCGGCCTCGTGGGCAGCGTCGGCGAGTTCGGGCCGATGGCCACCCTAGTCGTCATCTATGCACTCTGCGTCGTAATGGCCGAGACGCTTCATCACAACGCAGCAGTCGCCATCATGTTTCCGATCGCACTCGCTGCTTCGGAACAGCTGGGAGTCGACTCGGCTCCCTTCATCATGACCGTAGCGATCGCCTCAGCCTGCGCCTTCGCCTTCCCGATCAGCTACCAGACACATTTGATCGTCTACGGCGCCGGCGGCTATCGCTTCCGCGATTTTCTACGCGTCGGATTGCCCCTCGACGCGATTGCGGCAGCGGTCGGGTTGACCGCGATCCCAATGCTCTGGCCCTTCTAGGCGAAAATCCGCAGCGTCGCCGACGCTCATACGGAACCGCAGCTGCTATTCCAGCCTCTCAACATCATCGCCTTTTAGGCCACGCATCCTTCTTATTAGGTGCGTTTAGACCCCTTCGCGATGTCTACCGACTCAATTGTTGCGTGCGAGCTGCGTGTTTACTGGCCAAAATGCGCAAATCACCGGCAACTAAATCGCCAATTTTTACCGCTGCGGACTCCGAACCACTAAGAGCTTCGCCACATATCCGATGAGAGAACCACATAAATTCAGATGGAAATCTGATTCAGTCGCACAAATTTCAAAGATTTACGCAAAATTCCATCGCTTAATTGGCCTTGATGCGCACTCACCCTAGAGAACATCGCAGCCGTGACACACGGAACAGGAGGCCCAGGGCGTAGGGATAGTGCCTCACCTCGAAGTTCGAACGATAACGACCGCCCGCGGAGTAGAAAATTAGCTAGCTAAATAGTTGAAATTCAATCATTATCAGGCGAAATGAAGATGCTTGAAAGAGTGGGCCGATCGGCGGATCAGTTCCTCACAAGCGAGTCCCGGCCAATGGCCGACCCGGCTTTCCCGGCGTAATGCAAAACCGGCGCGTACAACCGACCGCGCGGCTGCGAACGCAGGAAACAAGTTAAGCGGTCTAATCTGAAGAAGACTCTTTCACTCTCGTCGTGCGATCGCGTTCCACCCAACTGGGCACCGGCCACGTTCGAAAATGCACAAAGGGTCATCCAATGAGCGGCTCATTACCAAATCGACATTTCGCGCCTGTCCAATCGACTAAAGTGACAAAACATGCCCCCTGGGCGGCAATCTCTATTGAGAACCGCACCGGAGCTGAAAACTGGAGGCATCCAGCGGACGGCGGGGACACGAGAGGATCACAGTTTTGACGACTCCCAAAAAGAAGACAGCAGCCAAACCGGCGGCCAAGGCACCCGCGAAAACCAAGACCAAGGCAAAGGCGGCCACAAAGGCGCCTGATAAGGCACCGGCGAAAGCCACTGTCAAAACGGCCACAAAGACCGCGACCAAACCCTTTGCCAAGACCACACCTAAGAAAGCCGCGGCCAAGGCTACGACTAAGACCGTGACTAAGGCCACAACTAAGGCTAAGGCGGCGGCAAAGCCAGCAGCCAAGGCTGCCTCTAAGAAGGCGGCCGCTGCGAAGACAGAGGCCAAGCCTCAGGCGAAGGCAACCAATACGAAGAAGGCTGCCGCAGCCAAGGCTGCAGAGACCGAAGTTGTGGAAGTCGTTGCTGCCGTAACGGAGACGGATGCTAAGGCTGACGCGCCGAAGGATGCCGAGAGCAAGAAAGCAGCCAAGGAACTAGACAAGGACGGCAACCCGAGCATGGGCGCGACTGCGGTCGTTTCCGCTGAGGAACTCGACCCCGGTCGTGAACGGCGACCGCTCGAATCCTATTTCCAGGAAATCGGTGGCACTCGAACGCTTAAGCGCGAAGAAGAAGTCGTGCTGGCCAAGGATCTCGAAGCGGCGACTGCGTCCCTTCGGGACGCCCTCTACGCCATCCCGATCTCGGCCAAGCACGTAGTCTCGCGATGGGATGCGCTCCGCGCGCTGTCCCATACGGGTGCGAAGCTTTCCGAGTCGGTCGGTGACGAAGAGACCGGCGAGATTGCAGCTCGCGTTGAACGCGCCGTGAAGAAGCTGCGCGCGCAGCTTCTCGATCGCGAAAGGAAGATCGACAAGAGCGGCCTCGAATACTGTGGGCCTCTTGAGAAGATCGACGAAAAGGTCCACAAGGAAATGCACTCGGCGCAGCTCAGCCTCGCCGTCCTTCACGAACTTCGTGAAAAGGCCCTCGGTCTCCACGCCGAGATGCGGCGTGCACGTAAGCGTACGAAGAAGCTCACGGAGCTCGAGTACGAGGCCGGTGTCGAGAAGAAGCGGATGATCGAGCTGACGAATGCCGTCGAAGACGCGCATGACCAGATGTCGACCGTCAAGAACCGCTTCATCGAGCACAACCTTAAACTCGTTGTCGCAATCGCGAAGGATTACCGAAACCTAGGTCTGTCGTTCCCCGACCTCATCCAGGAGGGCAACTTGGGCCTGATCCGCGCGGTCGAGAAGTTCGACCATCGCCGCGGCTTCAAGTTCTCGACCTACGCGGTTTGGTGGATTCGACAGGCACTTGTCCGCGCGATCCAGAACCATTCGCGTACGATTCGTCTTCCCTCCCACGTTCACGATCGGCTTCAGCGAAGCCAACGCGTGAAGGCGGAACTCACGGGCAAGCTCGGTCGCGAGCCCACCCCGGCGGAGCTCGCTCCGGCGCTGGGAACGGATACGGACTCGCTCGAAGCCCTCGACCGCCTTTCTCGTGAGGCGATCAGCCTTGAGAGCAATGTGGCGGGTACGGAGAAGCGACTCGAGGACTTCGTTCCTGACGCGGCTGCATCCCGACCCGACGGCGGAATCGATGACGACCGCATGCGCATGGGCGTTGGCTCATTGATCGGCAGCCTCACCCCGCGTGAGCAGCTGATCCTGCGCCTTCGTTACGGCCTTGGCGGCGAAGAGGAACACACCCTCGAGCAGATTGGTCAGTCTCTCGGTCTTTCAAGGGAGCGTGTCCGACAGCTCGAAGCGCGTGCACTCAAGAAGCTCCGCGAGACCCAGCCGGCCCAGCGTCTGCACCCGATCCTCGAACCCTAGGGCGAGATCGATCACGGGTCCGGATAGTACGGAACAAGAACGCCCCCTCTCACTTCGAGAGGGGGCGTTCTGCTTTTGAGGCTGTGGCGGTGCCTTCGGCCACCGTGAGTCGCGATCCCACGGAAAAGAGTGCGCCCAGGCAGATTTTATTAAGCAAGGGTCCAAAGCAGGAACGCCCCACCAGCGGCCCAGCAATACCAGGCCCAATGATGAAAGAGACTGCGGTCAAGCATCCGGACGAAGAGCCAGATCGCGACCAAGCCCGAGATCAATGCCGACGCCCCACCAATCGCTAGGTCGGCGAGAGCAGCCGTATCGGCGCCCTGCAGATCTGGAATCATCAACACCGCCGCACCGGCGATCGCGATGATCCCCATCAAAAACGCAAACTCGGCAGCGGCCAAGGGGGCTACGCCTAACAATAGTGCCATGGCGACGGTCGATCCGCTGCGAGAGATCCCGGGGAGAATCGCGAAGGCCTGGGCGCAGCCGATCAACAATGCGGCTCCCCAAGTAGGCATCAAGGCCACAGCCTTAGGCGCCGTCCATCGCGTGCTCATCACTATGCAGCCGGTCACGAGTAGCGCGATCCCCACGAGAACGGGATTCGAGAACTGCGCCTCTATGAAGTCCTTAGCTCCGAGTCCGATCACGACCGCCGGCAGCGTCGCAACGGCGAGCTTGCCAATATATTCGAGCGTCTCGACATCGCGCTTAAAGAAGCCCGCTACGAGCTCCGCGATTCGAACGCGATAGAAAAAGGCGATCGCGAAGAGGGTCGCCACATGCAACCCTACCTCGAAGAGCAGTCCGCCCTCTTCCCGGCCTCCGAAGAGCGCCTGGAAGATCGACAGATGGCCGGAGCTCGAGACGGGGAAGAACTCAGTAAAGCCCTGCACGAGCCCCAGCACGAACGCTTCGATCGGATCCACCTGCTCTCCCCTTTGCTCGCTGATTCGCGCGGCACACGAGCCACGGTCTCTAGATGTTCTCGCCGATTTCGTGAAGCCAATTGGGGGGTAGGCGTCCCGAACGTACCGAATCGAGTGGCCGGCGGGGAATCTGGAGCGCAATCGCTCTCGGATTGCTAAACCCACAGCCATGGAAATTGCCTGCCTCGACCTAGAAGGGGTGTTGATCCCCGAAGTCTGGATCAACTTCGCTGAACGCACCGGCATCGACGCCCTTAAGGCGACGACACGGGATATCCCGGATTACGACGAGCTGATGACTCAGCGCCTCGCGATCCTGCGTGAGCACAAGCTCGGGATTCATGACATCCAGGAAGTGATCGACGGAATGGACCCGCTGCCTGGTGCGGGCGAGGCACTCGACTGGCTACGCGAGCGCTTCCAGGTCGTAATCCTGTCGGACACGTTCTACGAGTTCGCCGAGCCCTTCATGCGCAAACTTGGTTGGCCGACGATTCTCTGCCACAAGCTCGAGATCGACAACGCCGGCATGATCACGGACTACAAAATCCGTCAGCCAGATCCCAAGCGAGCTTCCGTGAAAGCGTTTCATTCGCTCAAATACCGCACGATAGCGACGGGCGATTCTTACAACGATGTGACCATGCTCTCGGAAGCAAATGCCGGCATTCTTTTTTGCCCGCCGCAGAACGTAATCGACGAATTCCCGCAGTTCCCCGTAGCGAAGAGCTACGCCGAACTGCAGGCGGAATTTGCGAAGGCTTCGCTCCGAGACATCTAAACAAGAAACTCTGCCCATATCCAACCATGGCTCATCCACTACGCGCCATTCTCGGGTAACGCATCGCACGCCTTGGCGTCGTGCTCGCCGCGCTATTAGGCGTGGCCGCCTATAGACTTGCCCTGCTCTCCGCCCCGAGTGAAGGTCCACGCCTCGTCCTTGGCGTGCTCTTCGAAATGATCCATCCGGACGCAGTCATGGAGCAGATCCTCCACGACTCCCTCGAGACATCGGCCGCATCCATCTCGAACGTCATCTGAACGTGTCGGAGCTGCTCCCGCCGAGAAGTGCTTCTATACCCATGGCGGATCACTCACGCCCCCTACGACGAGGACATTCAGTCGCTGCCCCTCGTCGAACTCCCATCGTCTTTGCGGAGCAAGTCGTCCGATTACATCTGCACGAGGGTGGGGATAGGCGAGATGTCCAGCCTCTGGCCAGCCGAGCATCGAAGGCTCCTGATCCCTTACGCGCTTGCGTCTACACACAATCGGCCCACGAACACACTCACCCCAGCTTCGCCCCCCGAACCAGACAGGTCGAGTCCAATTGAGTACCCTCGCCCTAACATCCAACCTGGATGAGGGGAACTCAGTGAGTAGCGACGATCAAGACGATTTGGATTTCGAGCGTGCTGAATTCGAGGCACCCGAAGGGCAAACCGACCAAGCGGACCCGGGAAGTGCCTCCACAGGCCCCGCCGGAATAGGTTGCGTCGCCTGCGGTCGCGCAATTCATGACGCGTACTTCACGAGGAACAACCAATTCGTCT
>Ga0115569_10002099_pt1 | contig 15210 bp, 8 predicted proteins | sample COGITO_mtgs_1205_2_FD_87295 | JGI IMG/M metagenome (GOLD analysis project Ga0115569, IMG submission 87295) | Pelagic marine microbial communities from North Sea - COGITO_mtgs_120503 | ecosystem: Environmental > Aquatic > Marine > Epipelagic | place: Germany:Helgoland, sampling site Kabeltonne... | reverse complement strand
TTGACTGCAGTAGCGGGACCGAAATTTCGTTTCTCGAATTGAAGAAGCGAGTCGTGTTTAAGAACGCACTTCTCAAACGCGCTTTCTTGGTTCTTCTTCCAATACGCGAAAATCGGCGCGCTCTTATCGGAAATGTTCGGCAAAGATGACGTTGCTCGTTCTTCTTGCTTATCCGGCGAAGAGTCCGAAACTGTGTTCGTAGTGTTGCCGTAGAAGTTCGAGAGCGAAAAAGTCCCGCTCTTCGTGGAGTCTAACGTAACTGCGTCGTCTTCGCTGGATTTTTTCTTCAACAACTCCGCGTTTGTTTGCCCCGGTTCGTACCATTCTGCGAGCGATTTGCGCAAAGCGAACGATTTCCCGGCGCATTTTTCCAAATACTCGGCGCGTTGCGGGTCTTCCTTTTGTTTTTCATCTTCTCCCATGGCTACGTCTTCGGTAGATGCGGCGTCCTCGCCGTCCTTTTCGCGCGTCGAAGATGAAAAATGCGCGATGGAAAATTTCTCCATCCAGTCTTCGATGGCCTCTTTCGCTTCCATCGTATCTTCGCTCGCCGCGGAAGTTGGAATCAAGAACGGAAACCCGATGAGCTCGTTCTCGTCGTGGGTTGTTGCGATCGAGGACGCTCGAGTTTCGTATCCAGAATAACTCGATCGAAAGTACGGCGACTTCGTCGCTTGCGCCAACGGCTTTCGATGACACACCAACGCGAACAACTCGTCTTCGTTTTTATTCTCCTTCGTCTTTGGTAAGCAATAGGCGAATACGACGTCTTTGTCGGAAATCTCGCGCAATTTCGCATCCGAATCGAAGAATTTATACACCTTCGCCTTGAATATATCCGCAATCACCCAACGATGCGTTGAATCAGAAATCTCACCAATATCTTCTTCGTTCTCTCCAGCCAACGTTTCGAAAAGATTTTTCTCCAAATCTTTGACGGAACCTTCGTTATCGACGACGACGACAACTTTCATAGGTTTCAAACCCGGCTGATCGCCAAACACAATCGTCACTTTCAACTCGCGCTCTCTCGTCGTCGGTAAGGGCACGGTCAAATACATGAATGGGTCAAATTTCACGGATCTATTCTCGCAATCTGGACACACCAACGTCGATTTGTATTGGCCTTGAAAAGCATCCACGATTCGACTGTTATTCCTCGCTAAATGGTTCTCCCAGTGCTCTTTCGCAACGTCTGCATCAGTTCTTCCAGTTGCATCTTTCTCTTCCACGTACGGTTTCACCTTTACGCGGTTCAAATCTTCGTGCAAACCGTCCAATAAAAACGCCAAGAGCTCTTGCGCGTCTTGTTGGTTATACCCGCTAAATTGAGGAGCGAATTTTGCCAAAGCAGATTTGAACGCTCGAGGTGCGACTGAGACGGCTCCATCACGCCATAGCGCCGTGATGAGTTTTGCGTACTCCTTCGCGAGTTTACCTCCCATACCAATTGGGTTATCTTCGTTAATATCTTCTACGTACGCGTTGGACAAAAAGGCATCCGTCAACATGGACGTGTGCGACAAGCACTGCAACGCCGAGTTCATGAAACACGTATTTCCCAAGTTTTGCAAACCGGCTTTCCCACGACTGCCGTGCTTTTGCTTCGCCCGGTCGGTTTCGACGTCATTTTTCGGCGACGCTAACCCGAAAGAGTGTGACGTAGACGGTAACGCGATCGGTTCTAATGTCATACGCTTTGGCGCTCGATCAGAATCGTTCGCCATGGTCGCGTCGTCTTCATTCAGAGCATTTTTGTGCGTGTGAGAAGAAATAGTGTTGGCTATAGTTTGATCGATATCAGTCATCGGTTTATCGAGTTGTGGTTCGCTGCCGTACAAATCTGCGTCATCGTCGTCGAAAGTTTCAAAAGTTTGCGTTCCAATCGTCGTCGTCATCGGTAGTCTTCTTCGTTCCTCTTCAACACTGCTGTGATGGTTTTGAAACGCGTTTCTGATTTCTTCGTTAATTTTCTCCTTGTCCACTAAATCATCTTCCTCTTCGTCGTTGACAATTTCAACTAAAACCTCCTGTCCATCACTGATAGAAAAGGCCCCGTTTGCGTCATCGCCGCTCACTTTTTTTTCTAAAAAGGCGTCGCACAAATCTACTTCGCCTTTCAACCCGCCCGTAAAATCGAACAGTTTGATTCTCTTATTTGTATCGTCGTCGTTGATAAGGAAAGCTTTTCTCGCAACGTCTTGCATATCTCCTATCGTATCGTTCGCCGACGCGTACATGATTGCCTTGCGAACTTTTGCTTCTTTTGACGGCGGCGGCGCCGCTGAAGACGACGACGTAAACGGATTCAACCGCGCTAAGAATCCTTGCTGCTGCTGCTGCTGCTCTACGCTGCTATCATTATTACTATAGCTACTCGGCTCGTAGTATACCAAAGTCACCTTAGGACGATAAACTTCGCACCTCGCCGCTCTTTTCGCGTTGTTCGCGGTTGATACCGCGCCGCCGCGTCTCGTAAACTTCCTCGGCGATACCGCGTTACTATTAGCGCTAGAGTTCTCAACAAACCCACTCTCTCTCTCCCCGACGCACCTCCTCAACACGTGCGTCGTCGTCGTCAAATTACGCACCATCCCGAACCAATTCGTCAACATCTCCGCCGTTTCTTCTCTGACCACCGCGTAGTCCACATTTTCTTTCAAGTTTTGTTTCAGTTTCGGCGTCAACTGTCCAAACACGTTCTTTCCTTCCTCTTCTTCTCCTTCTCCTCCTCCTCTCGCGTCGTCGTCGACATCATCCAAAAGACACGAGTTATCCATCGGCCCGGGCGACGACGCTCCGTTCTCTTCCTTCAAATGCGAGAGGCACTGGTCGTACCATCGCTTCGGTACCAAAGCGCACCGGTCGTTTTCTCTCGGCCAAGAAAACGAGCGTTCCAGATTTTCAATCTCGCTCAGCAACTCCTTCTTCTTCTTCAACGAGGGCTTATTCCCACAGAGCAACGAAGGGTTGTTGTTGTTGTTGTTATTATTGTTATTCATCGGGTGGTTGCGTTTCTTCTCCTCGTCGTTGATTCTATCATCATCATCATTATTATCACCACCACCATTACCACCACCCGGCGCCTCGTCTCCCGCCAACCTCGTCATCATCGTTTCGCTTCTTCTTTTTGATGGCTTTTATAAATGTCGAGATGAGCCGATGAATGTGATGATGTTTTTTATCGTCTAAACTCTCGTTACCACGCGCGAAGAAGAACAAAACCAAAGAGCAACGACACCAAAACGCGAGTCCGCTCTGTGTTCTCTCTTCTTCTCCAAATGTCTTTCCCTCTTATCTTTATCTTTATCTTCTTCTTCTTCTTCAAAGCGTGTTTTGATGTCTCTTAGTTTTGGCGTTTTTTTACGAACACAAAGTCACCAAACGACTTGTGAAAACCACAAACATACGAGGTGTGTTACAGAGGTGCGCGTACACATATACATCTAAAATGCGACTGTTGGCGCACAACATGCTCGCGTGCAACGTAAAAGGCGTGGTAAACGGGTACCCGCTGACCATTCACGCGACAAAAATAGAAACAAACGAGAGTGAATTTAACGGGAATTTCATCGTCCACATGCTCGGGAAGTTGGATTGGGGGGCGTTTTTGAAAGCGTGCAAAGAGGTGAACGCGAGCGAGGATTTACCGGAGGAGATTCCCTCGCGCGATGCGTTTGGAACTGAGGAAGAGCAATACGAGATGTTTTTGAGGAAAGTGCACCACGCGTTGTTGGAAGTGACCGTGGTGGAAGGGCACTTGGAATGTCCGGAGAGTGGGAGGAAGTTTCCGATTGAAAATACCATTCCGAATATGCTTTTGAACGAAGACGAGGTTTAACTAGAAGAAATAGAATGTAACAATCGCAACAACCGTATTATCATCGTAGACATATATATTCATCATTGTTTGTGTGATCTAGGGACGTGTACTACTATTATATTTACAAACAAAACGAGCGCGAGTTATTCTTCGTCGCTGCTCGAATCATCGCTCTCGCTTTCCTCCTCCTTCTGCCCGCTCGCTCCGGCTTGCGCCTGTCGCTGCAACTTTGCCATCCGTCTCTCCTCTCTCCTCCTTTCCTTTTCGAGCAAAATCTTTGCCTCCACCGCTCTCGCCATCGATTTCCTCACCTTTGCCTCTCGCTGCGTTTGCGTCCCGGGTTTCTGCGGTCTCTTGTACGGTTTCAACTCCTCTCCCGACGTCCCGGGGACGACAATGTCCCACTCGCGCTCTAAGTGCAACGCGACGTCTTTCACGTCGATCACATCCGCGTTTCTCAATTTCGCCAATTTGTGCGACTGCATCGCCACTTCCTCGACGAAATCATCCGCCAACTGTAACAGCGCCGTTTTCACGTCCTCGTCGAAGGTTTCCCCTGGCGCACACTCTTTAATCATCTTCTCCAGCATCTCTCTCGACACCGCGTGCGCATCGTCTCCATTCGCGCCTCCTTTTTCCAATTCCGCGAGTAATTTCGCCTGGCGCTCTTTCTGTCTCTCTCTCGCGGCGATCGCGAGACGTAACTGCGCGTCGTGCATCTCTTTGATCTTTTGCGCTTCCTTTTGCGCTTTCTTGTTCGCATTTTCCCCCCCGGGAGCGGTTCCCGATTGGTGTTTGAGCGGAATGTCCATGTTCGAGGACGTTTTTGTTTTAACGCGATGATAGCGCGTTCAGTTTCTCTCTCTCTCTCTCTCTCACTCTCTCTCACTCGAGATGACGACGAGGACGTTCTTTCTTTGTCTTTGTCTTCGAGAAGACAAACTCTTTGCGCGTGCGTTTAATGGAGAGACGATGATGCATTTCGAATCCTCACAAAACGTTTCCCCTGCGACGATGCGCTAAAGAGAGAAGACGACCAAACGCTTTCACGCGCGCAATCATTCGTAAAAGGCAAAACGCGTGTGATACTATCCGCGCGCTGAAACCACACTCACCGATTAATCCTATAAATGAAAAGAGCGATAAAATCAGCGATCGGTTTAGCGTGCAAAGGGGTCGCGAGGAGAACTGCGCCGGTTGGGAAGTTTGTCTGGAACACCATCTTTGCACATCCGATGCGGTTTTTAGGTGTTTTGAATGCGAGCAACGCGAGGAGAAGTCAGAGCAGCATGAGTAGTAATACGAATACTACTACGAACTACGCGATCGTCGGGTTAGGAAACCCGGGGAAACGATTCGAAGGGACGAGACACAACGTCGGTTTTGAAGTGATTGATTCTTTGCGCAAGAATGGCGGAAGCAAGTTGTTGGAGAAAAGCTGTTCTTCTTCTTCTTCTTTGAGTTCTTCTTCTTTGCGGTTGCACAACAACTCGTCCGTGAACAGCGAGATATCCGACGTCGTTTTAGCCGAGTATATCGTGAACGACGAAGAAGAAAACGAAGGAGACGATGACGAGTCTAAATCGCCGTCGTCGTCGACGCGAGTGTCGCGCAAAATCGTCCTCGCGAAACCGCAAACGTTCATGAACGTCTCTGGAACCGCGGTGAGGAAGATCATGCGGAAATACCGCGTGCCGATTGAGAACGTCCTCGTCGTCTACGACGACTTGGACACGAAGGTTGGTCAGATTCGGATTAAGAAGTCCGGATCTCACGGTGGACACAACGGGATTAGAGATATATTGGATATTCCGAGAGTGAAGAATGCGTTTCCTAGAGTGAGAGTAGGGATTGGTAGACCGGAAAACGAGAGCGTGCAAGTGTACGAACACGTGTTGTCGAAGTTTCGAGAGGAAGAGAGAGGGGAGATTGACAAAGCGGTGGAAAAAGCCGCGGCGGCGGTGGTGGACATTTTACGGTTCGGGGTGGACGACGCCATAGCGAGACAGAACGGGAACGTGCCGAAGAAGAAGAATAAGAATAAAGGCGGCGGCGATGGGACGAAGAAGTTGAAGGTCAAAGGCGGCCAGCCTGTGGCGGTGGCATTCAAGGTTTCCGAGGACGGAGAAAAAGTCGAAGTGGATATCTTCGCGAGGTCTTCGAGGAAGAAAGAAGTAGTAGCGGTAGCGGCAGTAGAGGAAGCCGACGATGTAAAATAATAGCGTTATCATTCGATATATAAATACGCTCACGTGTGTGTGTGTGTTATTAATATGTACAATAAAGTACAAAAGAGATACTAAAGCGTGCTATAACATGCGTGACTACGATTTTTTCTTTTCTAAGGTTCCATCGCTTCTCACGAGCAAATCGGGGTGATGCTTGGCGAAAACCTTCGGGTGCGAGCGAGCTAGAGATTTGAACGCGTTTTCGCCGTACGCGTTGATTATTCGGTTTTCGTTGCTCGTTTCTGATCGTTCCTCTATCGCGGTTGAAAATCCTTTCTTTGTAATTTCACCGTCTACTTTTGCCACGAAATCTAATCGCGGGTTCCAGAAATATGGAATCGACAACCTCGCTTTGTTCTCGTCGGTGCTTTTTGACGTAGGCGACAAGACGCGATGCGGCGTGGCTTTATAATACCCACCAGTCATGATTTGTAACATTTCCCCAATGTTGACGACAAAGTAGCCCTCGATTGGTGTCGCATCAATCCACGCGTCTTTTTCAATTTCGACTTGTAAACCTCCCACATCGTCTTGCAAAAGTATAGACACGAAACTGGTGTCCGTGTGCGGACCGACGCCAAAGGACGATTCGCCGCCATCAATCGCAATCGGATATTTGCAAATCTTCATCTGCATGTTTGGCTGCTCAGCAAACATGTAATCGAAATAGGTCTCTTCCAGCTCGAGTGAAAGCGCGAGATATCTCGTCAGCTGTCGACTAATTGCATCCATTCTATCTATAAACTTTTCCATCGTCTCTTCAAATTCGTTCGATGGGTATTGATTTTCGCCTATCAACCGCTCGTAAAAATGCGTCATGTCTTTGCGCCTCTTCGGCGCGCTATGAACGCCAAACTCGACCTGTTCTCTCGCATCAATTTTTCCCCTCGTATTTTCTAACCCGAGAGATACATATCCTCGAAATTGCGGCGAGTTCGCGTAGTCCATCTTCATCTTCTCTTCCATCGAGAGCGCGAAAAACGATTTCGCCGCCTCGAAAATCGCCTCGTTCTCTTCCTCGCCGAAGAGACTCTTCGGAGGTTTGAGATAGAAAAAGCCGGATTCTGAGCACGCCCGTCGCAAGTCTCTCGCGAACGCTTCTCTACTCTCGCCGCTCGCATCATCATCCGGCATGTCTAACAAAGGAAGATCACGAGCGCTACACTTTTTCTCCGCCGACCAACGTCTTCTGCTTTTCCATCGCGTACTTTCCGACTTCACCATCCCAGACGCCGCCAACGACGACGACGACGACGACGATGACAACACTCCCATCATCCTCATCAGTAGTATTTATATTAAACTCTCACTTTCACGTTCCTTTTCGCCAAACGATTGTAGCACTCTACGGTTAATTCCATCCCCGGGTTCCCTCCTAACTCCAACAGTTTCAACTTTCTCAGCTTGTAGTGCTTCCCAATAGCTTCCACGGTGAGTTTATTATTCCTCAAGGACAACCGTTCGAGATTTTCGCAGTTCTCGAACAGACTCTCCGGAATTACGTCCAAATTATTGTTGCTCAGATCAACTTCTCGTAAGTTTTTCCCCGATTTTTCGAGCGCGACGGCGAGTTTACACGCGCACGGTTTCGTCACCCGTTCGCACTGGATGTCGTTGCACACGATATCTGTGCTGGAATCCAGATGGAGTTTTGTCGCCGTTTCTCCCAAGCGGTTGAGTTCCGCTAAGGATTTTGCCACTCCCAAAGAAGAATACGAACGCACGCAACGAGAAGGATTATATTGAACGATCAGTTTCGACGACTCACGCGCGATCGATCGCAAGAAACGCATCGTTTATATCCGTCAAATTGTGTGGAAATGGATAAGAGCATTTGCGTCACTTTTTCCCCAACACACGCAACTTACTCGTACACAAACGCGGGCTTTTAAGAGAGAGAGAGAGAGAGAAAAGACAAAACATCGCGATGACGACGACGACGACGTTATTGTTCGGTGGTACTGTTTTCCTTCGAGGCGTACCTTCTGCGTTGACGATGCGACGAGGACGACAGCGAGCGCATTCGTGTTCGTCGTGTTCGTCGGCGGCGTCCAGAGCGGTTTTTCTTCCTTCCAGTTGGCGCAGGGATAACATCAACGCTCGATGCTCGATCGTCGCGCGAAGCGGCGAAAAGGCATCCACCTCGAAAAATGAGAAGAAGAAGACGACGAAGAAGAAGAACGAATCCGAAGAGAAGAAGAAAAAGAAGAAGACAAAGAAGAAGAAGTCAAAATCGGATGAAACGACCGAGTTGCTGTTGCAAACGGTGCAAAGCTTAAAACAAGAGATGCAAAAGATGAAACTAGAGATGCGGGCGATGGAACCGGAACGAGAACCGTTGGGTGCACCGAGCGCGACGGAGGTTATGAGCGGCGGCTTCGGCGGCGGAATGAGTAAAAGGAGTAGCGGGATGGCGAAGACGACCGAGCCGTCGTCGTCGATTACGCAAACGACGCAGAAAGAGAAAGACGAGTACTTTAATAAAGTCGCGAACGATCTCTTAACGCCGGCGTTAGGGGAAACGATATCGAATCCGGAGATGATTATCGTCGATGCGGCGAATTGGGCCGGGGATGGGACCAATCGCGGTCACGAGTGGCCTTTACTGAGAAACGGCGACAACGACGTGTATTTGATGACTTTAGCGCACGCGGCGTTGATGGAGAGTGGGTTTTGGTGCGGGGAAGACGACACGGAGGAGATGTATTTTGGAAAGAAGACGGAAGAGGCGGTGGAGTTTTTCCAAGGCGCGAACGGTCCAGGATTAGAAGTCAACGGCATGATCAACACGAAAACGTGGTTAGCGTTGCTCGGGAAAGAGAAATTCGAATGGGGACCGGCGCCCGGGGCAATTTTAGACGAAGACGTCGCCTCGTGTCGCGAAGGTATCGCTCGAAAAGCGTTCGAAGATACGCAAAAGAAATTAAAAGCCGTCGTTGTGAAAGAGGACGAAGACCCGTACGGGGAAGACATCGATTCCGGTCCTCCCGCTGAGGACGATTTCATCGACGTGAAAGGTTCCTCGGGCGACTCGGTCGAATGGCCCATCTTGCGACTCGACGAAGGCGGCTTCACCGTCCACAAAATGCAAGCCATGCTCTCCACCCTCGGATTCAACTGCGGCGAAGACGACTCCGAGTACTGGTTCATGGGTCCCGACACTCAAAACGCCTTACAAACGTTCCAAGCGTCCGAATCGCTCCCGGAAACCGGCGTCGTTGATTTCCAAACCTGGACCAAACTCTTCGACGCGTGCGGCTATACGAACGCAACCATGAAGACGGTCGAGGACGCGTTCGCCATGGTTCCCGAAAACGAGTACAGCGTCGACAGATCGCCAGGGTGTGGGGAAAACGAGAACCAAGGCGTGTGGTTGATTGGAGAGCAGAGGTACGAGAATTGCCAGACGTGAAGATGAAGACGACACATCGAATGCTCATTTTTTAGCTCACACGCGCGTAAGAAAGAAACAAAAAGCTCGAACCAAATCGTCACATTTTGCACTCTTCTTTCACCGCCACTTTCGCGACACTTTTACCACCCTCTCTTTTTTGCTCTCGTCGTCGACTCAAATGCAGTTCCCTCCTCCTCCTCCTCCGTCGTCGTCATCGTCCGACGTTGAAAAGTATCTTCTTTTCTTCGCGCAAAGTCAAAACGCGAAGAATGTCACTTGCGTTGCGCTGAACGACGAGAACGAGAAAGAGAAAGATGTCGCGGAGAAGTTGATGCGCATGATGACTCCTCCTTCTTCATCAAACCCCCCGTTCGTGTTACCGGTGGATTCTGCGCCGAAAGAATCGCTTTTAGCCATCTCGCGATCGTTCGCGGAGAAGGAGCGAAGAGAAGAGAAGGAAAAAAGTGTAGACGAGGAGATGGCGAAGAGCGCGAGACGAACGCTCGAGCGGTTGTTGGCGCGAAAGACGGAGGACGACATGATTCACTACTACGATGATATCGTTGGAAAAAAAATCCCAATCGCATCTGCGAGGAGCGTGAACGTGAACGTGATGCCGAGCAGAGATAATGATGGAGAGAGCAAAAGCGGGTTTACGATTGAAGAGGAAGACGAGGCGACGTTGGCGAGGCGAGAGGACGCGTACGCGTTCTTCGGCGGAGACGCGAATGGTGGTGGAGGTAGGTCTGATTTCGTTCGGGGGAGCACGAGGAATGCGCCGCATTTGCCGGGTGGAATGGACGAAATAGCCGAGAAGACGGAGAAGTTTAGAATGGAGAGGAGGAAAAGAGCGCACAGATTTTGGTTGGAGGAGTACGTAGGCGTTGGAGAAGGAGACGACGGCCATTCGAGTAGGGGATGCGCGCCGCCTGGATTTGAACGGTCCGTCATCTCCGGGCGAGAGAGGCGAGCGACGGATACGATTGATGCTTTTGACGAAGAAAGAGCCTCTGGTGCGCGTGGCGGCGAGATTGCCGCGGCTGCGATGGAAAGAGACCAGGAAATGAAACGGAAAGCGGAAAATGTGGCGAAACGATTAGGTGTGTTGACTTTCGAGGACGTTCTGGAGAACGATTGGATGGAGTATAAGAAAGAGGCGGAAGAAGACGAAGAAGAGGAGGAGGAGGAGGACGAAGAGGAGGAGGACGAAGAAGAAGGAAGTGGGGAAGATTTAGACGACGATGACGGAGAAGACGACGACCCAATCGAAAGTCTTTTGAGAGAACACGATCAGCAATCGACATCCGTCGCGACGCAACTCGCCAAAGACGTCAAAGAAGAGATGAAAAAAATAGAAAAGTGGGCGATTACGACGCCAATACCTGATGTGGATGCATTTTATCGCTCAGCAGTTGGCGATTCACCAGCCAAAACTTTTCCTTTTGAATTGGACGCGTTTCAAAAAGAAGCCATCGCTCGCATCGAACGCGACGAATGCGTCTTCGTCGCCGCGCACACTTCCGCGGGCAAAACCGTCGTTGCGGAGTACGCTTTTGCGCTGGCTCAAAAACGGTGCGCGCGAGCAATCTACACCTCTCCAATCAAAACGATCAGCAACCAAAAGTTTCGCGATTTTACTGACGCAGGATTTGACGTCGGTCTGCTCACCGGCGACGTTAGCGTAAAGCCAGAATCGTCGTGTTTGATTATGACCACGGAAATTCTACGCTCTATGCTTTATCGAGGCGCGGATATCATCAAAGACGTCGAGTGGGTAGTTTTCGACGAAGTCCACTACGTCAACGATCGCGAACGAGGCGTCGTCTGGGAAGAAGTCATCATCATGTTGCCGAAACACGTGGGTATTGTCATGCTTTCCGCCACGGTACCGAACGTTCGCGAATTCGCCGGGTGGGTAGGTAAAACGAAACGAAAAAAAGTTTTCATCACGGGCACGAAGAAAAGACCAGTTCCGCTCGAGCACGAGCTATATTTTGGCGGCGACGATCCCGACAAAGATTTTCATCTCGTCGGCGAAAAAGAACAGTTCCTACCGCTCGGCTACCAAAAAGCTCTGAAAGCGAAAGAGAGGAAAGATATGGGCGTGAAAGCTGCGCTGCTGAAAGATCAAGGTTTGAACAAGCAAGAGGTGAAGAAACCAAACGCAGGTCGAGGAGGTGGGTCCGGCGCTGGCAGCAGAAATCGCACGCAGCAAAGAGAAGGTTTCGTTAAGCAATCCGTGAAAACGACTGGAAGTGGACAATCGACGAAAACAAACACCGGTAAAAATCAATGGGTCGAGCTCATACGCACGTTGGAGAAGAAATTGTTTCTTCCCATGGTTGTGTTTGCGTTTAGTAAACGAAAGTGCGATTTACTCGCGGATGGTATCACGGGCGTAGATTTGACGACGTCAAAAGAAAAGCATGAAACGCACATCTTTTGTGAAAAAGCTCTGTCTCGATTATCCCCGGCTGACCGAACTTTACCACAAGTCACGAGAGTTCGTGAACTACTCTCTCGCGGTTTAGGAGTACATCACGCCGGTTTACTTCCAATCGTGAAAGAAATCGTTGAAATGCTTTTCTGTCGCGGTAACGTGAAAGTTTTATTCTCCACGGAAACGTTCGCAATGGGCGTAAACGCCCCTGCGCGATGCGTGTGCTTTGAATCCTTGCGAAAGCACGACGGGCAAGAGTTTCGTTTCTTGTTGCCTGGTGAGTATACGCAAATGGCGGGTAGAGCCGGACGACGCGGGAAAGACACCGTAGGTACCGTCATTCTTTCGTGTTGGGACAATTTTCCAACCGAGAATACCTTACGTAAACTTCTCGTCGGTACGGCGACGAAACTCGAATCGCAATTTCGATTGACATTTGCGATGATTTTGAACGTCGCGAGAGCGGAAGATTTAAAAGTCGAAGACGTTTTGGCGAGATCCTTCGCGGAGTTTCACGCGCAAAAAACTGTCGGAAACCGAGAGAGTAGACTTCGACACGCGATTATTTCTTTGACGCGAGCGAGAGATTTGATTTCGACAGAAGCGTCCAGGGATCCGTTCAACTGGACGCGAGCGGTGGTGTGTTCTCGCGCTGCAAAATTGTTAAAAGAACTCGGCGAACGCGCGAACGAAGCAATCGTTAAATCCAGAGGTTTTCGGGAAGCGCTCGGGAGCCCGGGTAGAGTCGTGCTCGTTAAAGACGATAAAGGTGGGTTTGCCAGATTTGCGGTCGCTCTACGGGTGATCAAAGAAGAAAAGGACGGCGACGTGAAAAGAAGCGTCGTCGTCATGGCGATTAAGGATGAAGGTCACGACGATGATTTTCAAGACGACGACGATCTCGATGCATCGGTGGTTGATACGCAACTTTCGAAGGGGGAAGATGAAGACGCGGGCGGCTCATCAAACCTTCGTCTCGTTTCAAAGAAGAAGAAGCACGACGACGACGATGACGACGACATGTTTGGCGGATTCGGTGGAGGAAAAAGTAAGAGAGGCGGAAAGAAGACGGGAGGAGGAGGAGGAGGAGGAGGATTAAGCAAAGCCAGTTCTGCTCAACTGACGAGTAATCAACCCGCGATATCGGAGGAAAATGCGCAACTCCCGAAAGATTTACCGTGGAGAAAGCGCGCGGGTGGTTTTGATTACGTCGTTTTCGTCATTCGCGATATCGATATCTACGCAGTGACGGCTTTGAAACTTCAAGACGTAGACGCGTACGCCATATTAGACGATGCTTCTCCGCCGAGAAAGGCTGATCAGCGTGCGGCTGCGACGCGCGTTTTGTCCGTTCTCGAGCACGAAACGAAAAGTATTCGAAACAAACAAGACGACGATACTCCTTCGTCTTCGTTACTTTTACAAACGCTCGATCCTACGAAGGATTTGAAAATCACCAATGTCGACGACGCCGAGGCGTGTCGACGCCACGCCGAAGCCCTGGCGCAACTACCGTCGATGCCAACTGATGTGGATTCAAAAACGTTATCGCAGTGGTCGAGACTTTTAGATTGCGAGAGACACTTGCTCCATCAAATCGACCAGTTGAAATTCGGCCTGTCTGATGCGAATTTAGCGCTCACGCCTGATTTTGAGACGAAAACGAGAGTGTTGAAATACATGGGCTACCTCGACGAAGCGAGAGCGGTGACTTTGAAAGGTCGCGTGGCGTGCGAGTTATCCACTGGCGACGAGTTGATTGGCGCAGAAATCGTTTTTGGCGGGTGCTTGGAGAAATTGACGCCGGCGGAAGCGGCGGCTTTACTCTCGGCGTTGGTGTTTCAAGAAAAGAACGCGTCTGCACCAGATTACGACGCTTTACCGGTGAATTTGAAAGATTCTATTGCTCTCGCGAATACTCTGGCTATCCGTGCCGGAGACATCCAACGAGATTTCGGTCTTTCAGTCATTGGCGACGAATATTGTGCGGAGAACTTAAAGTTTGGTTTAAGCGAAGTCGTTTATCGATGGGCGATGATGGATCCGTTCTCGGAAATTTGTCAATTAACGGATGTACCAGAAGGTACGATCGTGAGAACTATCACGCGATTAAATGAAACGTGTCGAGACGTGAAAAACGTCGCCCGAATTATCGGCGACGCGAGTTTATCGCAAAAAATGGAAGACGCGATGGCCTTGATTAGAAGAGACATCGTCTTCAGCGCGAGTCTATACGTCGGCTCTTGATCGATCGTTAGTAATAATAATTATAGTAGTAGTAGTAGTAGTAGTAATAGTAGTAGTAGTACCGGTAGTAAGTACATAGTGTATTAAAATAGGTTCTCTCTCTCTCTTTCTTTCTTTCTTTCTTTCTCTCTCTTTACCCGAGCTTCTTCAATTCCTTCTCAAAAATCTCCGACAGTCGCTCCGCGCACTCTCTCACGCCCGACGGATCCCCAGGTTTATTATACACGTACGCGTTCCTAAACACCGTTCTCACCAACGCCACAAACTCATCCGGCGTTTCAATCTGTCCCGCGTTCAACTTCGTCTCAATCGTTCTTAAATCAATCGGGTGCTTTATAATGACCGGATAATCCGGAATGTTCAACACCTCCCAATTGACCGGCTCGAGAAACGGCCACGCCAGTTTCCTCGCCGCCGTGCACTTCTTCAAGATTTGTTGACACGATTTCTGCCACCTCCTTTTCCCCGACGATAAAGGAACGTTCCACTCGCAAATATCCGGATGCGTCTTCTCCAGCGCTTTTTGCTCCGCATCCGTCAACGGTCGTTTCGTCCCGTCTAACTCGACTTTGATTAATTTATACGGCTGAAACGGGGAGGCGGAATTTAAAGGCGCAATTTGCGCTTCCGTTTCCCCAGGCGCTGGTTTCGGCGCGCACACCGCGCAATCACAACCCGGGCGAGGCGGTGGCGGCACGCACGTTTCTATGGCTACTTTATTTGTTGTTGTTGTTGCATTTGTTGTTGTCGTTGTTGCTGCTTCGGGAGCGGGTGGTGTTGTTGTTGCTGCTGCTTCGGACATATTTCTTTTCGTTCGATGATGTGATTGGATTTTGTTTGGGAGATCGAATTCTTCCTCTCCTTCTTCTCTTTTAGATTCTCTCTCTCACTCACTTCTCTCACTTCTCTCACTTCTCTCTCTCTCTCTTCTTTCCCTCTCTCTCTCTCTCTCTGTTTAGATATATATATATATTCTCTGTATATATATTCTGTGTTATTCGCGCAAAGTGTGTATTATGTCGACGTTTACACGAGATTCAATTTTGCACGAAATCAACTCGTCATTAAATTTGAAGAA
>Ga0115569_10002092_pt1 | contig 15236 bp, 11 predicted proteins | sample COGITO_mtgs_1205_2_FD_87295 | JGI IMG/M metagenome (GOLD analysis project Ga0115569, IMG submission 87295) | Pelagic marine microbial communities from North Sea - COGITO_mtgs_120503 | ecosystem: Environmental > Aquatic > Marine > Epipelagic | place: Germany:Helgoland, sampling site Kabeltonne... | reverse complement strand
CTTCATCGAAGTCCTTAAGGATCGCGAAGGCCACTCAATCGAAGTTGAAGACGGCACCACCACCGGCGACTTCCTACAAGGCTTCTTCCTCGGCACCCGCGATGCGCTATACGACAACGGCCGGCAGTCGATCACGATCACTATCAACGAAGTCACCCCCGAAGCAGTCGGCCAACTGATCGCCTTGTTCGAACGCACGGTCGGACTCTACGCCAGCCTGGTCAACATCAATGCCTACCACCAACCCGGTGTTGAAGCGGGCAAAGCAGCCGCAGCCACGGTCCTCGAAATCGAGCAGCGCATCCTGACCTTACTTCGCGACACCCCTGACACAGCGCTGACCACGGAGGCAATCGCCGCCAAGTTGGGCCTTGAATCACAATGCGAATTAATATTTAAACTACTACTACGCTTGGCTGCGAATCAACGTGGGATCAGTGCTAAAGCTAAAACCCCAATCCACGAAACCGAATTCTTCTCTGTGTAACTTCACACACCGAGGTGCCCCTAATTATCCGAAATGAAACGTTTATCACTCATTCTTCGAATTGTCGCCATTTTGGCAGCAGCCGCAGCGGCCTTTTTGTTTTTCACCTCCAATGGAAAACTGGCCGAAAAACAAACTGCGCTAGAAAAATCAAGGACCGCAACAAAAGCCACCAAAAGTGAGCTAGCTACGGCCAACAGTCAAATCGGCTCGCTTGAGAAGAAACTCTCAAATGAAAGCAAGGCACTGGCCAGTACCAAAACAAAGCTCGAATCGACACGCGACCAAATGTACACTGCTGAGCAGCAAGTTAGCAGCACAAAGCAGGAAGTAGAGCTAAGTCAGAGCAAGATCGAGGACTTAAATACAGATACTACCGAGCTCCGTGAAAAATTGCTCCAAGCTCAGAAGGACCTCGTGGCCGCTAGCAGAGAAAGCGAAATCGCCGAGTTGAATGAGCGCATCGGGGAACTGGGAAAAGCAAATGAAGCACTCGTACTAGAGCTGGCTGCGGCTGAAGCCATAAAGAATAGCAAAAAGAATACAAAGGGCAACATGGGCCTCTCTCAAGCAGGGAGCGGCGAGCAAATGGATCCGTTCTCATCAAATGAGTCACCCGCAGCTGCCGTCACCTCAACAACCATCGCATCTATCAGCCACAGAGATGGCATCATCTTACTCAACGCTACACCCGAGCTTGGACTCACAACAGGCCCGCTGTTCATACTGTCTCGGAATTCCAAAGCATTGGCTAAAATTGAAATCATAGAAGTCTCCGAGAAATTTGCGCTCGCCAACATCCTGCCTGGCACCAGTACCCATGGCTTGTCCGCAGGTGCTACGGTCAAGTTACTGAACTGATTTCAAACCTATCGAACGATGATTCACCGCACTCTTTTACTTCTCGCACTCGCCGTGGCGGCACTCGCCACCAGCGGCTGCTTCGACAGCAGCATCGACGATCAATCGGTGCCCTGGGGACGCCCCGCGGACTGGGAGAACGGAGCCCCGGGATTCGGCGGCCGTTAAGCCCCAAACTCATTGAAACAAAAAGCGCCCACGTGAGACCACGAGGGCGCTTTTTTTTGTGACATTGCCCTCCAGACGACTACAGTGCCTCACGATATGCCCGATAAGCCTGATCCCGGAACCCTTACACTCGTCGCTGCGCCAATCGGCAACCTCTCCGATGCCACGCCACGCGCCATCGAAGTACTCACGGCGGCCTCCAATATCGCCTGCGAGGACACACGCGTCACTGGCAAGCTTTTGAGCAAGCTGGGGATCGAGAAGCACGCAAAACTCATTTCCTATCGCGAGGAGAACGAAAGCTACATGGCGACCGAACTGGCCAATCGGATCGAAGCTGGCGAGGACATCGCACTGATCGCTGATGCCGGCACCCCCGCTATCAGTGACCCCGGATTCCGACTCGTGCGCGAATGCCACAAGCGCGGCGTCAAAGTCACAACTGCCCCCGGCGTGAGCGCCGTCATCACTGCGCTCTCCTTATCCGGATTGCCGAGCGACGGCTTCCTGTATGTCGGCTTTCTCGCACCAAAGAGCGCTGCACGCAAACGGTTCTTCGAAGCACAGAGCGCGTTCGACTACACCATCATCATTTACGAGTCCTGCCACCGTATCGGCAAATTCCTCAATGACCTCGTCGAGACCCTCGGCCCCGACCGCTGCATTAGCGTCTGCCGAGAGCTCACCAAGCTGCACGAAACCGTCCACACCGGCCCCGCCGGCGAAGTACGCGACCGCGTCGCCAAAGGCAGCCAGAAAGGCGAATTCGTGATACTCATCGCCAAAGACGGCTTTCAGCTATAGCGACCACCACAATTGCGCCACTACCACCGGCCGGCACTAGGGCCCGCGGACGCCTGCACTGAGAAGACCCCCAAGCTGTACCATTCTAAACGTTCGTCTGATACCATTGGTTCAAGCTGTTGTTAATGGCTCAGGGCGCCTTTGGCACGTGCTCCGACCTAAAAACGGCGTAACCTGACTGAAGGCAGAGTACTTGCCAAAAAATAATTCTGCCGGCGATTGGTAATGGATCCCAGTGAGAGGGCGGCGTTCGTTGCATTGCTAACGCCATCCACCAATAGCTACCTTTGCGTCAGCTTCATTGATGAACCTTTCGCGATTGAGGCAATCATTGCGAAAACAGCCATGAAAACTTTCGACATCATCGCTCACACGGCCAATTGGGCACTGCCCCTTAAAGCAGTGAGCGATCCATCAAACGATGCACACACGCCTGACGCAGCGCCTAGTCCACCTCGAAAACTAAAGCGGTGGTATTATCCGACCCATCGGTTTGCACCGCCTCTGCCACCAATCGCTCGGCAGGATTACCCTCCACACCAAGCGGGGGATTGCAAATCAGGCGCTGCATGCCGCGATCAAACAACCCTTCAACCAACCCGTCTGAACAGATGAGAAAGCGGTCACCGGATTCATAGCCGATCGCACCGAATTGCGGACTCAGATTCTGATTTTTCCCTCCGAGCACCTGCTGCAAGGCATTGCGCCCAGGATGACTACGCGCCTGATGTTCGGAAATTTGGCCGTGGCGGAATTTCCAACCAATGTGCGTATGATCATGACTCACTTGCTGAATACCGCCACTTTTAGGCAAGTGATAGATCCGACTGTCGCCGACATGGGCAAAATAAAGCCAACCCGGACGCACCCAGCAGAGACTCAACGTCGCGCCCATGCCACGCAACTCCTCGTAACAAAAGCCCATGTGCGTCAATTCGCCATGAATCTCCTCAAACAGCTCATTCAAGAGGTCCTGAAAACCGACCGCAATGCCCGATGCCTCGGTGCGAAAACTCTGAGGAAACAGACGTGTGATCTTATCGATCGCGATACTACTGGCAAATTCACCGGCATTGGCACCGCCCATCCCATCGCTGACGGCAAAAATAAAATCATTGGTCGTCAGATCAGCCTCTCCGTACTTCCCAAGGCGTCGCACTCCCTCGCCGTCAACGGCCAGCGCTAGAAACGCATCTTCGTTGTTTTTACGAAAGCGACCGATGTCGGTCAGACCTGACCAACGAACGACATGAACGGCATCTGAGGTAGCTTCCGTCATCTTAACCATCCAACGCGTCGCGATACTCTTCGCGATTGGGGTTCGATTTCATTTGCGGCGAAGGCGGATAGCCCGGCTCAAGAATGGTCGCGAATTCGAAATCGATCACGCAAAATCGTCCCGCCCGCGAATCGTAGGTAATATTGCGCACTTCTGCATCTTCATGGCGCACACCATATTGCTCCAGTTCGTTGAAAATCTTCTTCGACTTCTGCTCACTCACATGATCGACACGCGAGCCACAGTTGCTCGTGACTAGATACAATTTGGAATCATCCTTTTCGATGATCTTAGGCACAAAACCACAGCCATGCTTTTGCAGAAAATCCAACACCCGCACTTCGTTTTCATAGCGCTCGAGCGCTTGCGGGCCTTTGAAGGTTTTATGTACACGACCGTCATAGCCGATATGAACCACTGCCCGCGCAGTATTTTTAGCCTCATGCATAAAATTTATACATATTTTGAGCGCAATACCTGCACTTTGGCAAGAATTCGTCCATTTTTTTAATAGTTTCCTCACACGTGGGCAAAAAAACTTGCGATAGAAGCGCTGGCACGCATTTTGCTAATTCGTATGTCTCCAAAGGCTGCACGGGATAATCCCGATCTTCCGGCGGACTGCTTCACAGTCAATAAACACCTGAACACTCAGAATACACATGGCCAAACTAAAACTCGAATACCTCTGGCTCGACGGATACACGCCTGTCGCGAATCTTCGCGGCAAGACTAAGATCGAAGACGGCGACCTAAGCACATTTACACTCGAAGACTGCCCAATGTGGGGTTTCGACGGTAGCTCAACGCAACAAGCCGAAGGCAGCAGCTCCGATTGCTTGCTCAAGCCCATCGCACTATACCCGGACAGCACACGCAAGAACGGCTTCCTCGTCATGTGCGAAGTCCTCAACCCGGACGGCACACCGCACCCATCCAACGCCCGCGCAACCATCGCCGAGGATCCAGGTCTCTGGGTTGGTCTGGAGCAAGAGTACTTCCTCCTACAAGACGGCCGCGCACTCGGCTGGCCTCAAGAGGGCTACCCAGCACCTCAAGGCGACTACTACTGCGGCGCAGGCTACTCTTCGGTTGGCGAAATCAGTCGTGCGATCGTTGAAGAGCACCTCGACATCTGCCTAGATGCAGGCATCAACCACGAAGGCATCAACGCTGAAGTGGCCAAGGGCCAATGGGAATTCCAGGTCTTCGGCAAGGGCGCTCAAACCGCTTGCGACCAAATCTGGGTCGCTCGTTACATCCTTCAACGCCTGTGCGAAAAGTATGGCGTCGATGTCGAGTACCACTGCAAGCCTTACCAAGGCGACTGGAACGGTTCGGGCATGCACTGCAACTTCTCCACGGACTACATGCGTGAAACTGGCGGCAAGGACTACTTCCTCAAGGTCATGGACAAGTTCGAGGAGTACAAAGACGAGCACATCGCTGCCTACGGCCCGGAGAACCACCTTCGCCTCACCGGCCTCCACGAGACACAGTCGATCGACAAGTTCTCATGGGGTATTGCTGACCGTGGTGCGTCGATCCGCGTTCCACACGCATTCGTTAAAGACGATGCATACAAGGGCTATCTAGAAGACCGTCGTCCAAATTCTCAGGGCGACCCTTACCAAATCGTTTCCCGTGTCTCCAAGACAGTCGCGGAAGCCGAAGCAGCCTTCAAATAAGTCGTCGCTCCGGGCTTCGGCTCGAAGCACAGCACTTTTCAACCAGCGCCACTCTTTCGGGAGTGGCGTTTTTTTGGGTCCCGCCTCCTGGCGCAACTAGCAGGCAAATGACAGTGATTTTGCACGCGCCAGCAGATCGCGGGGTGAACCCGCTCGCTACAATCGCCGCAGCTCAACAACGGCCGAAAAACAACGCGGCACCCCTACGGAAGATCATTCAAACGACCGCTTCAAGCACTGCACTGCCGATGGCATCACAGACCAGGCGGCCCTGATGGGTCAGGCGCACCCGCGTGCCCTCCCGTAGCAACAGTCCTTCCGCAGCGAAGCGCCCCAGCAAGGGCTCGATCACTGACTGCACCGCTGCCGCGGGAAACCGACGGCCGATTTCAGCGAGATCAATGCCGGCATTCATGCGTAAGCCAAAGATAATTGCATCGGCCATCAGTATACTATGATCAAGTGCAACACGTTCTGCTTTGGCAGGCTGGCTAGCTTCCATACCGGCGGCCCATTGGTCGAGATTCGCTGGGCGTTGATAGCGCTCGCCGGCATATTGACTCGCCGCTGAGGGGCCGCAACCGATCCAGTCGGTCATGCGCCAGGTATTCACATTGTGCCGACACTCCGCACCGGGCTTGCAGAAATTCGAGATTTCATATTGCGCGTAGCCCAACTCGGCAAGTAACTCCCAGCCACGTTCATAAAAACGCAGCTCCCGCGCTTCATCAATTTTGATCTTCCCCTCCGACAGTTTCACATACAAGGCGGTGTCTTCTTCGAAGGTCAGGCAGTAAGTCGACAGATGCGTCGGTCCGAGACGGGCGGCCTCTCGGATTGCCGCCTCCCATTGCGCCAGCGATTGATTCGGGATGGCAAACATCAGATCCAAATTGGTTTGCTCGAAGCCCGCGTCCTGAATTCGCTCCCACGCGGTATAAATCTGATTGGGACGATGCAGGCGTCCGAGCGACTCCAACAGTGCCGCGTCGAAACTCTGCACGCCCATCGAAATGCGCGTCACGCCCAGATCCCGCAGCACCGCGAGCTTATCGGCCTTAACTGTCGAGGGAGCCATTTCAATCGTCCACTCGGCGGGCGCCTTACCGATGCGGTCCAGTAGCGATCGCCCAAGACGTTCCAAATCTTTGGCTGACAACAACCCCGGCGTGCCGCCTCCCCAGAAAACCGTATCCACCGCACGCCCCAGAGGAAGCAGGGCAAATTCCCGGTCCATGCACGCCAAATAGCGGTCCAAGTCGCCACGCCTCGGCTTTTCCTGATAAAAAGCGCAAAAGTCGCAAGTCGATGCGCAAAACGGCACGTGGCAATAAATGCCTAACTCAGAAGGAAGGGAAGCGATGCTTTTCAGCTGTTTTTCTTGCAGGTCCATAGGCAGCAGGCATACCTTTTGCGAAGATCTATGAAAGCCAAGCGCATTTTCCTCTCCGCCCTGCTCGTCCTCACATTCAGCTTCACCGGTTGCAGTGTCAAAATCCTCGATCGCACACCAGCCATCGCGACCGCCTCGCCCACAGGCAGCTACACATTAAGCGCCCAGGCGCTCGTCAAAAAGAAGACAGTCGACCTCTCTACCTTACAAGCCTTCGTCGTCATTGATAGCGAGCAATACCCAATGACGGCCGACCAAGCGGAGAGCGGTTCCTTCAAGTTCGATTATCAACCACCGGTCGACGAACTCAGCACCCGCTTCTACTATATCCTGAACTATTATACGCAAAAAAAAGACGCGCCACGCATCCCTGGGCAAATCATCTCCGACCTCTATCAAATCCAATTCCCGAACTCTATTTCCCTCTCGCTCAACAAAAAACGCGCGGCCATCGGATCACGGATCACGGTCCTGGGACAGGGATTCTCGAGCGAGGATATTATCTTCGTCGATACAGTAGCCGCAAAAACGAGCTTCATCTCTCCCACAGAGCTTCAATTCATCGTCCCCGAATCGACACCTAAACACGGCTATGTCGTCGAAGTCCGCAGTCTCAAGCGCGCACAAATCGCCGGCTATCTCCGGATTGATGCGGCCAACCCGCTCAGCGTGTTGCCGAACAGCCTAGATTTACAATCCGGGCAACGCCAGGCGCTCGCCTTTGCGCTCGACACGCCGGCACCCATCGGCGGCCTGTACTTGAATATCACCACTGACATCCCCGACAGCATCATCATGCCCGAAGTGCTCATCCCCGAGGGCGCACGCACTGTCAGCGCCAGTATTGAAGGTGACAAGGTCGGCAACGGCAACCTCTTCATCAACGCAAATGGCCTCGTCGAACTCGTCGTGCCGGTCACCATTCGCTAAACGCGCCCCCGCCCAACCAGCCGCCAGAGCGGTGCAATGAACTCCGCAACTGATCCCCAGCAACTCCTGAAGCAGTATTTTGGCTTCGACACCTTTCGCCCAGGACAAGAGCAAGTCATCCGCACCCTACTCGCAGGCCGTAGCGCGACCGCCATCTTCCCCACCGGCTCGGGCAAAAGCCTGTGCTACCAGCTACCGGCGCTAATGCTGCCAGGACTGACGCTGGTCGTGTCGCCGCTGCTCGCGCTGATGAAGGATCAGATCGACAGCCTGCAGGCCAGAAATATTGCCGCCCAACGGTTAGACTCCAGCTTGGACGAGGCAAGCTACCGCCGGGTCACACAAGAGATTCGCAGCGGTCAGCTCAAGCTACTCTTCGTCGCCCCGGAACGGCTCGGCAATGAACGCTTCCTCAATCTGATCCGCGGCTTACAGATCAGTCTGCTAGCCGTAGACGAGGCACACTGCATTTCTTCGTGGGGGCACAACTTCCGCCCCGACTACCTCAAACTAGCTGGTGCGGCCAAGGAACTAAAAGTCGATCGCGTGCTCGCACTGACAGCCACAGCCACCCCCCAGGTGTCGATCGATATGGCACGCGCGTTCGACATCGCCGACGACGACATTGTCAACACAGGCTTCCACCGTCCGAACCTAGAATTGCGGGTCACCAGCTGTCACCACGCCGAGCGCGCGACCCTGCTGGTAGAGCGACTGCGCGAGCGCCCCGCCGGAGCGACCATCGTTTATGTCAGCCTACAGCGGCACGCCGAAGAAATTGCTGAGCATCTGGTAAAAGCCGGATTTGATGCCAAAGCCTACCATGCCGGCATGCAGTCCGAGCAACGCGTCGCCACCCAAGACGCCTTCATGCACGGCAAGGTGCCGATCATCTGCGCGACCATTGCGTTCGGCATGGGAGTCGACAAAGCCGACATCCGCTACGTGTACCACTACCACATGGCGAAAGGGTACGAAAGCTATATGCAAGAGATCGGGCGAGCTGGACGCGATGGTGCAGCTTCGATCTGCGAACTGTTCGCCTGCCCCGATGATTGCACCACACTCGAAAACTTCGTCTATGGCGACACTCCCGACACCGAGAGCATTCAGTCACTCGTCTCCGAACTACTCGATGCGGGCGATGAAATCGACATAGCAATCACGGATCTCTCACGACGCCACGACATGCGGCAACTGGTCGTCAATACACTGCTCACCCGACTAGAACTAAGCGGCATCATACGCTCGGAAGGCCACTACTATGGCAACATCCGCTTTGCCCCCAAAGGCAGTAGTGACGAAATCCTCGCTCACTACCCAGCAAACCAAGCGGCTTTTATGCGCAAGCTTTTCAGTTGCTGCAGCAAGGCGCGCAAGTGGATCAGCCTAGATATGGAAACGGCCATGGCGCATACCGGACAAGACCGCGGCGTGATCCTGCGTGCGCTGGACAGCCTGCAACACAAGGGCCTCGCCGAGCTGCAACTCGCTGGCTACCGACAACGGTTCCGCCGACTGCATCAAACGGTCGACCTTTCAGCACTCAGCAAACAACTGGAAGACACCTTTCATCGACACGAACAGATGGAAATCAGCCGAATTGAATCGATGCTGGCTTACGCACAAAGCGCAACCTGTCTAACCGCCAGACTGCTGGACTACTTCGGCGAGCCCATTGAACCCTGCGGCCACTGCGGAATTTGCCTCGGCGACCAGCCGGCTGCATTACATCAACGACAGCATACCAGCATCAAAAGTCTCGACTTGAGCGGCTTTCAGCAACTAGTCGCCCAACACCCCAAAGCACTGACTCGGCCACGTCAGCAGGCGCGCTTCCTCTGCGGCATGAATTCCCCAGCAGTTTCGGCCACCCGCGGCCTGCGTGGAAACCCACTGTTCGGCAGCTGCGCGCCAGTCACCTTTGCCGAAGTGCTGGCGACTCGCAACACGAGCGATTAACCCCAGCCGCCCCCTCACCTGCCAAGCAGCCTTCAATACCCGCAATCGACATCGCACGCCCGCAGCCCCGCCTCAGGCGCGCCAACTAAAGCGCTGCCATCGCGACTTAACGGATTGCATGCGGCCGCACCAGCCGCCACTCTACGCTCTCTACCCTTTACCCTCTACTAATACCCTCGGGCATTCCGACCGCCTGATGCCCCTGATCCATGCTGAATAAAAACGATACTGATTTCCAACAGAGCGCAGACTTAGTCAAACACTCCTTTGAACGATTGTTCGTCGCGTTGATGGAGCAGACCGCCGACCGCATATACATCAAAGACACCAAGGGACGCTTTATATTCGTCAGCGACGCACTCGCTCGCACCCATGGGTTCAAAAATCACAGTGAAATCGAAGGCATGTCCGATTTCGACTTTTTCGACAAGGAGAACGCGGAATCCTTCTATGCCGAAGAGCAGGAAATCCTCCGCACTGGCAAACCGGTCATTAACCGAGTCGAAGTCGAGACTTGGAAGGATGGCACCACCACCTGGGCGTCCAATTCCAAGGTCCCACTGCGATTGGAGTCCGGTACTGCGATGGGCATTCTCGGCATCACACGCGACGTCACCGAGGAGCACCTCAATAAAGAAAAGTTGCGCCAAGCCAATGAAACAATGCTCGACGACTATGCCAGCGCCGAGAAAGTACAGCGGGTCATGATTCCCGGGACCATTCCCACGGTGCAGGGCATTGAAGTCGCTCATATTTGGAAACCGATGGCAGCCGTTGGCGGTGACATCATCAGCTTCCCCCGCCCCCTGTCAGATGATATGCTGTTCTTCATGGGCGACGTCTGCGGCCACGGCGTGCAGGCCGCCTTTTATACAGTCCTACTAAAATATATCACTAGACGAACAGCAGATGACTACAGCGGCTCGCCACAGGCCTTTCTGGACAGCGTAAATACGCGAATCACCAACCAAATCAACAACAGCTTTATCACCGGCATCGCGGGGCACTTTAGCCAGCCACAAGCCGATGGCAGCCGACACTTACACGTCTCACATGCCGGCCACCCGCACCTCTTGATTCTGCGCAAGGCGAGTGGCCGCGCCGAGTCAGTAAAATTGCCAGGCTCGATGGTGATGGGGCTACCAGGCGGCAATGCGGCCGAACTGACACAACTGCCATTACTGCCTGGGGACCGCGCCTATACCTTCACTGACGGGATCATCGAGGCCGCCGACCCCGAAGGTAACGAGTTCGGGATGGAGCAAGTCACCGCCTCCATCGAAGCCAGTGCCGCCCAAACGCTGCAACAAAGCCTCGATACGATTTTCAATAAAGCACTGCAGCATACCGGAGACCTCCAGCAGCAAGACGACATAACGCTACTCGCCTTCGAAGTCACCCAACCGGAGTAAACCGCTCTGCATTGCGACAGGATTGGCCGCGGCGCACGCTCGTCAAACCGAGGACAGTGCCAATCAGAGGATTGGCATTTCTGCGGTCGCAAGACCCTGCTTGGCCCGTCCTGGTTGCTAGAATATGACTTATCCTGCAAGCATGCCGTGTACCCGATAAAACAATTAATAAAAAAGGAAACGTTCCTGCCGCATCGATCGCCGTGCATTCAACCACACCCGCAAGAATCCTAGTCATTGGCGCCAGCGGTAAAATCGGCCGCCTGCTGGTACCGAAGCTAATTGCCGAGAACCATTCTGTCATCGCAGGTATTCGCGATCAAATAAAAGCGGCCTGGGCCCCCTCTGCCAAGGAATCGACATCGTCATTTTCACCGCTGGATCTAGCAGCAAAACCGGCAAGGACCAAACCCTGACGGTCGACCTCTGGGGTGCAATTCAGTGCATTCGCGCCAGCGAAGACAGTGAATTGCAGCATTTCGTCATGCTTAGTGCGCTCAAAGCGACGAATCCTAATCGAACTAACGACGCACTCAAACCCTACCTCATCGCCAAACACGCAGCCGACAAAACACTCAAGTAGAGCCGCTCAACCGATGGCCCAGAGTACCGCACTATTTTAACGGCAAGCGAAGGGCTCGACTACGCAGGCACCATCTCCCGCGCGAGCGTCGCCGAGTTTATTCAGCAGCACATCTGCAAGGCAGATGAAAATGTCGCACTCGATTTAGTTGAGCCCCAATGACTACCCAATTCCTGGAACAAAGACCAACCGCTCCCCCCGCCCCAAAAAGCGCAAACGAGGTCGAAGTCTACCACTTGCAGTCGCAGCCAATGATGCGAAACCACTCCAAGGCTAGATTGACATGCGGGGCTGAATCCCTTTTCTGTGAACATTATTACAATGACCTTACAAAAATCATTTTTGACTGCGAAACGCGTTTTGGGCAAACCCTACGAAGACTTGGAGCTGCTCCTTCAGGATCTTAAAAACGTACTTAAAAAGAACGGCGAAGACGCAATTGCTGAAGCCATCCCCTGGATTAACGACAAAGAGCCCACGGTCGACGAGATCACACCGAAGCACATTCAGCTGTATTCGATGATCTTTCATCTCGTCAACATGGTGGAGATCAACGCAGCCGTGCAGGCGCGACGCAGCAAGGAGAACACCTCGCTGGATTCGGTCAACGGCCTCTGGGGCATTAACATCAAAGAACTCCGCGACGCGGGACTGCCTGACGAGGAGATCATGGAGGCGCTCCAGGAAGTTGCCATCGAACCGGTCTTGACCGCCCACCCGACCGAAGCGAAGCGCGCCACGGTGCTCGAACACCACAGAGAGCTCTACGTCCTTCTGGTACAGCGTGAAAATACGATGTATACGAAAAACGAGATCCGCAACGTGGATCACAACATCGAACAGGCACTCTACCGGCTCTGGAAAACCGGAGAAATCTACCTCGAAAAACCGGACATCCAAGATGAGCTGCGTAATATTTTGCACTACCTCGTCAATGTGTTTCCAGAGGTGATTTCCATTCTCGACCGCCGTTTGCTGCAAGCAGTGCAGTTCAACGACATGAACTTGGAGGCATTCTGCGCGAGCCACAGCTTCCCCAAAATCACCTTTGGCGACTGGGTCGGCGGCGACCGCGACGGCCACCCATTGGTAACTGCAGAGGTGACGCACGACACCCTACTCAAACTCCGCCTGAACGCATTCGTGGTCATTCGCCGCAAACTGATACGTTTAGTGAAGCGCACAAGCTTCGGCCTCCCCTTTGAGCATGCAGATGAAGCACTGCAACAGCGCATCCAAGAGATGTTGAGCGAGACTGGCCCCAACAGCGTCGAAAACTTCGAGCGCAACAAGGGTGAAGTGTTCCGCCAGTTTATCAACCTCATGCTACACAAGCTTCCAGTAGAATCCATTCGTGGACACGCCACCAAGCTACTGGACGTCGAGGGTGCCTATGTGCACTCGCAGCAACTGAAAGACGACTTGGCGCTACTGCAGACCTCGTTGATCCAATATGGCGCAAAAAGCATCGCCTACGACGACGTCACCACTGTAATACGTGTCGTGGAAGCCTTTGGTTTTCATCTCGCAGCCCTGGATATCCGCCAAAACAGCGCATTTCATGACAAGGCAATCGAGCAACTACTGGAAGCATCGAGAGCCGAGGAAACAGATTTTGGCAACTGGAGCGAAGAAAAGCGCCTAGATTTCATCAACAGAGAACTCGAGTCTGCCCGCCCATTCACGACCCTGAACGCCAAGCTCGGGCCCGAAGCACAAGCCGTTATCGAGTGCTATCGAGTCATCGCGAAGCACACTCGAAAATTCGGCACAAACTGCATCGGTTCATTCATCGTCAGTATGACCCGTTCTTTATCCGACCTACTGACTGTCTACCTACTGGCACGCGAAGTCGGGCTCACCGAGATGACCGAAGATGGCATGGTCGCAGAGATTCCGGTGGTGCCCCTACTGGAAACGATCGAAGACCTCGAAAACGGGCCCGAAATTTTGCAGCAATTCCTATCACACCCGATCACTCGCCGCACGCTGGCTCAGGTGCAGGAGAAATACAAATGGAAGCAACCTGTCCAACAGGTGATGGTTGGCTATAGTGACAGTAACAAGGACGGCGGCATTCTCGCCAGCCAATGGAGCCTTTACAAAGCACAATATGCACTCAGCCAGGTCGGCGATGACGCAGGAGTTAAAATCCGCTTCTTCCACGGCAAGGGCGGCTCAATCAGTCGCGGTGCAGGGCCGACTCATTATTTCATTAAAGCACTGCCCTATGGCGCACCAAACGGAGACATCCGCTTGACCGAGCAAGGTGAAACCATCGCTCAAAAATACGCAAACCCCGCCAACGCCGCATACAACCTCGAACTGCTCGCAGCCAACGCCCTCAGCAAACACCTGAAGGACAAGAACTCTGAGCGCAGCTTTCATCCACTCGCCGATGTCATCAACTGGCTGGCGGAGGCATCGCAGAATCATTACGAAAATATGCGAAGCGAAGAAGGCTTCATTGACTTCTTCCGCAGTGCCACACCGATCGACGCCATCGAAATGAGCAAGATCGGCTCACGCCCTGCCAAACGCACTGGCATGAATACCCTGGACGACTTGCGCGCCATCCCATGGGTATTCTCTTGGAGCCAAGCGCGCCTCCACATGACCAGCTGGTTCGGCGTCGGCAGCGCACTGAATCAATTGCAAGCTGAAAACCCAGACGCCTACGATCAGTTAAAGGCTTCGCTCAAACAGGACCCGTTCGTCCGCTACGTGTTCACCAACGTGGACACTAGCCTGGCTGCGACCGACGAGGCTATTTTCAGCCTCTACATGGACCTCGTTGAGGACGATGCATTACGTGAAAAGTTCTCTCGCATCTTTAAGGATGAACTCAATTTGACTCGCCACCACATCGAGACGCTATTGAGCAAACCGATCGAAGAGCGCCGCAAAGGCCACCACTTCTCCAACCTACTGCGCGCATCTTTAATGAAGCCACTGCACGAAAAGCAGGTGCAACTGCTCCGAACATGGAGAAAACAAAAGGCGGCAGGGGAACCGGAAGACGAGGCATTGCAGACAGAGCTGTTAATGACGATAAACGCTCTTTCTGGCGCCATGCGCAACACGGGCTAATTCAGCTAAGAACGCCCATCAGGCATCGGACTGGTACCTTGGTTCCAATCAAGGTACCAGTAAAACTAGGCGCCTCACCAGAACAGTTTTTGTTGTAGGGGCCGCCAATTTGGCGGCCCCTACAACAAGAACTCTGCCTTATTCGTACAGCACCGCACCGATAGATTAGTGAATAGGCGCCACCTGCCTCGGTGCCCGCCCTAGACGGTATATTTGCCAATGAGCCGGGCAGTATCACTGCCTCGAACTCCCAGTAGCGATAAGCCTTGAAGTAGTCCACTGTTGAATTCCCATCAATCCGCTGGGATTGGCAAATACGTGCTCTCAATTTTGCACTATAAAAACGTCGCTTGAGTTCAACGGCCTTTCTTGACGGCAATGATACCTGGCAGACACGGCCGAGATAACAGCGACAGTAAAAACTGAAGCACAGGCGTTTGCGGCGACGTTACAATGCCACGTACTGCTGTGATCCATAGCATCCAGCGAATTTAAACCCTTGAGCAGCAAACGTCCTCGACAAGCCACAGCGCTTACGAGACCACGAACGCTGAATTAGACCTAACCCTTCCACCTAGG
>Ga0115569_10002091_pt1 | contig 15241 bp, 10 predicted proteins | sample COGITO_mtgs_1205_2_FD_87295 | JGI IMG/M metagenome (GOLD analysis project Ga0115569, IMG submission 87295) | Pelagic marine microbial communities from North Sea - COGITO_mtgs_120503 | ecosystem: Environmental > Aquatic > Marine > Epipelagic | place: Germany:Helgoland, sampling site Kabeltonne... | reverse complement strand
GATTACCACCAGTGATAATATCATTATAACTGTTTAAATCAAACTCAGTAATACCATCAGCAATCTCATCATCACACGCTACAATCTCTGGAATAACATTAAATGCAGGAGTCTCTCCTATAATCAAATCAAACTGTCCTATAGTAACACACAAAGCATCATTAGAAATATCGCCATCCTCATAATTTACAGCACGTACCCAAATAGTAGCAGATGGACTTACATAACTCGTGGCAGGAGTAATAGGAAATAACCCAGCTTCTGCGTCTGCAAAACTCTCATGGTAGGTTAAAGTAACATCTACCAAGGAATTTAAAATCTCATCATCCTTGCTCGTTAAATCAAAAGTCTCAATACCGTTACCGTCCAAATCACACACAAAATAATCAGTAATTGGATCTGTGATGGCAGGAGCATCATTAACCTGCAACTCTAAAGCTACGATGTTAGAACAATCTGTGGCATTTATATTATCAACCCTAGCATATACAACTTGAAAACCTTGTACGGTGTTAATAAATGCATCTGCAGGAGCAATAGCAGGAGTTCCTGCAAGAGCCTGAGCAAAAGTAATATAGTAAGAAACCACTGCATCTGGGTTACCACCGGTAATCTCCAAATCTTTGGTCGTTAAATCAAAGGTGCCAAAACCATCGTTGGGTAACTCGTCACAAATGTTGTACTTGGTTGGGGTAATAGCAGTAGCCGCTAAATAAATAGTAATATCAAAGCTTCCTGTATCAAAACAAAGCTGGTCAAAAACACTTTCTATACGCACAAAAATAGTCTCAACAGGTCCAGTTACATTGTAAATTTCTGGCAGTGGGTTTACATCTGTATTAGCATCTTCAAGGGTGTTGTGATAGGTAATATCATACAGCAGAGGATCAAGACCATTGAGCACCTCAATATCTTTTAAATCTGGTAAATTAACAGCAACTATGCCGCTGGAGTCACCATCACAAAATCCTTCATCAGTAAGTTCCGCTACAAGAGGTTGGGAGTAATTAATTGTAAAATCTTCTAAAGCAAAACATATTCCGCCAATATCTTCTATACGCACAAAAATTGTTTGTAAAGGTGGTGCGGTAATTAGAAAGGCATTGGGCGTAAGAATTTCATTTACACCTGCTTGAGAGTCTGTGAAATCTTCATAGTATTTTACTGTAAACAAAATAGGGTCTTGAGCGCCCAAAACAAGCGCATCATTAATGGTAAGATCAAAAACCCCCATTTGAGATCCATCATCACACTGAAACAAGTTGATTGGTTGGTTTGCTATTGGCTGTGGGGCAAACTCAACTACAATATCATCGGTTCCAGAACAACCAGAATCATCATTGGTAACTTCTATTTGATAGGTTCCAGAAACTGTTACATCTAGCGTGGAATTAGTTTCTCCTGGAATGATATCAAATACCATAGTAACAGGATTGAAAACAAACCATTGATAGGTACTTCCATCTGGAGGACCCCCTAGGCCAGATAAACCTATCTCTAATGTTTCTCCTTCACACAAAGCAGTTCCTAGCTCGATGGTAACATCTGGGCCAAGGTTTACTCCAATATTAAAAGAGCCACCTTCAAGAAATACGGCAGCATCAAATGCAGAATCTGTTTCATCTGCGATAACTAATTTTATATTGTACCCATTTCCTGGAATTACATTTCCTACCGCTGTTAAAGGAACGGTTTGGCCATTGAGGTATATAGGAGAGTCTGCCGCATTTACTGAAGGCAAACCTTGAACATCAAAATTATATTGTTGAAAATATTCTGTATTTATATCTTCACACTGCCCTGGGATACCATACCTAACATTTGTAACCTCTATTGGAGTTGTGGTGCCAGGTAATACCGCAAGATTTTGAACAACACCCGTTATTTGATCTGTGAGAATAAATGCGAAAGCGTCAGAAAAAGAACATTCAAAATTTCTATTATATTCTTCAGAGGCTAAAATAAAATTAAAATTTATCTGAGCAATTTGCGGCACAAAATTGAACTGAATTGCAGAGGCATTATTGGTGGCTGTTGCAGTGGTATTTGCCTCTAAATCTACGTCTCCGGGCCATGATGCGTCACCACCACTTAGGGTTACACCAGTATTATTGGGTCCAGATGCTTGAGAAACATCACCCGTCATTAAAATAATACCATCAGAAAAAGGAAAATTTGAACCATTTGCATTAAAATAACCAATCCCGTTTACGTTACCAAAATCTGTCCCAGTACGTTGGCCAACATTAGTAACCTCAGCACATGGAGAGTCAATAAGGATGTCTTGAATTAATTCTTGAGCCGTAAAAGTTTCATCTATGGTGATCTGACCAATACCCAAAGAACTATAGAGCGCAAATATAAAGGGTAGTATTTTTTTCATTGACATATCAATATGAGGTCAAATATATTCATTACAATGATTTTCTTTCGGTATTTTTGCAAAAAAAAATCACACAAAATTCACACTATGGACCAATTTAGCATAACTGTACAACCAACAAATAACGAAAATATTGTGAAGTTTGTTACAAATTCGTTTTTAACCCAGGCGAAAAGTTATGAGTTCTCCAACATAGACCAAGCAAAACCTAGCCCTTTGGCTCAAGAATTGTTTTACCTTCCCTTTGTGAAAACAGTCTATATATCTCAAAATTTTGTTGCTATTGAGAAATTCAATATTGTTGATTGGCCATCTGTGCAGGACGAAGTAGCACAATCTATTGCAGACTACCTAAATAGTGACAAAGAGGTAATCACCGAAGAAGAAACATCAAAAAAAGTACCCGTAACAGTATATGCAGAAAGCACCCCAAACCCAGGGGTGATGAAGTATGTTGCCAACAAACCCCTAGCTGATGGCGTTTTTGAGTTTAAATCTATAGAAGATGCTATAGAGGCACCACTGGCAAAAGCACTCTTCTCTTTTGCTTTTGTAAAAGAGGTTTTTATTAGCGCAAACTATGTTTCTATAACAAAATACAATGTGGTTGAATGGACAGAAGTTTCTAATGAACTACGCTCATTTATAAGAACCTTCATAGAAGAGGGTAAAGTTATTTTTAATGATGCTTTTTTGCAAAGCACGAAGGAGGTTACACCAGCAAATGACAAGAAAAAAACGCCTGTTTCTCTAGAAGAAAACGACAAGACATACAGCAATATTGAGCAGGAGATTGTTGACATTCTTGATGAGTACATCAAACCAGCTGTAGCAAGTGATGGTGGGCACATTGCCTTTGACTCCTATCAAAAAGACACTAAAACCGTACATGTCATCTTGCAAGGGGCTTGCAGTGGTTGTCCTTCGGCAACCGTTACTTTAAAAAATGGTATTCAAACCATGCTTCAAGAAATGATGCCTGGCCGAGTTGAAACCGTAGAGGCAGTCAATGGCTGATATTGTATTGCTTACAAACACAATAGACGTATAATACTATAATTTGAAATTTCAAAAAGTGTATTTTTGTTTATAAGATTTATTAAACCCAAGTATAGATGAAACAACTTTATTTGATTTTACTTTGTTCGATTTTATTTTTTTCTTGTAATACTTCAAAAAAAGACGCCGTGTACATACATCAATATACCAACCTACTTGCCCAAGAAACAAGTCCTTATTTATTGCAGCACGCGCACAACCCTGTAGATTGGAGAGCTTGGAATGACCAAACATTGGAAGTTGCAAAACAGGATAAAAAACTTATGATTGTTAGCATAGGATATGCTGCCTGTCATTGGTGCCATGTTATGGAGCGAGAAAGTTTTGAGGACAGTGCAGTTGCCGCTGTAATGAACAAAAACTACATCAATGTTAAGGTAGACAGAGAAGAACGTCCAGATGTAGATCAAATCTATATTAATGCGGTACAGCTATTAACCGGAAGTGCAGGGTGGCCACTTAATGTTATAACACTTCCAGATGGAAGACCTGTTTGGGGAGGTACCTATTTTAAAAAAGAGGATTGGGTAAATGCCTTAGAACAAATGCAAAAAATATACACCCAAAACCCAGAAAGGTTATTTGAGGTTGCAAACAATCTTGAAGAAGGTATAAAGAGTATGGATCTTCTTCCTTTAAATGAGGAAAATGTAGATTTAAAAAACTACAATACCGATGAAATTTTAAGCCAGTGGCAAGCATCTTTTGACAACACATTTGGAGGCCCAAACAGAGCTCCTAAATTTATGATGCCAAATACCATTTCTTATCTTCTCCGAAAAGCAAAACAAAGCAAAGATACGGGCCTACTTCAATATGTTACCACTACCCTAAACAAGATGGCTTATGGCGGAATATACGATCATATTGGAGGTGGTTTCTCAAGATATAGTGTAGATAAAAAATGGCATGTTCCTCACTTTGAAAAAATGCTGTATGACAATGCCCAGATGGTCAGCCTCTACAGCAACGCCTATTTAGCCACTAAAGATAATTTATACAAAGAAGTGGTAACTCAAACTCTTGCATTTGTTGCTAGAGAATGCACAAATAGTGAAGGTGCCTTTTACTCTTCCTTTGATGCCGATAGCCTTACCAAGGATGGAGTTCTTGAAGAGGGAGCCTATTATGTGTTCACCAAAGAGGAGCTTACAAAAGAACTTGGAGAAGATGTTGAATTATTCTCAACCTATTACAATATTAATTCTTTTGGATTATGGGAGAACAATCATTATGTTCTAATACGCTCTAAAAGTGACCCTGAGGTGTGCGCAGCGTTTGGCATTACCAATCAAGAATTACAAAACAAAAAAGAAGGTTGGAGAAAAGCACTTCTTAGTTACAGAAATAAACGAGATAAGCCAAGACTGGATGATAAAATACTAACCTCCTGGAATGGGCTTATGCTCAAAGGATATGTAGATGCTTATAAAGCATTTCAAGAGCCAGCATACTTGCAGGCTGCTCTAAAAAACGCACATTTTATAAAGTCTAAACAATGGCAAACTTCTGGCGCTTTGTTTCATAGCCATAAGGACGGAAAAAGCACTATTAATGGATATCTAGAAGATTATGCCGCGGTAATTGATGCCTATATTGGTTTGTATGAAATTACCTTGGATGATCAGTGGCTCTTAATTGCCAATGAACTAACAAGCTACACCTACGGGCATTTCTTCGATTCAGAAAAACAACTGTTTTATTTCACCAATGACCAGGATCCATCTTTAATTACAAGAAGTTTTGAATACAGAGACAATGTAATTCCAGCATCCAACTCTATGATGGCAAAAAACTTATATGTTTTATCACATCATTTTGACAACCAAACGTATGGCGCTACCGCTTCTCAAATGCTTAAAAATGTACTCCCAGAGATAGAAAAATACCCATCAGGGTTTTCTAACTGGTTGGACTTATTGGCTAATTTTCAAAACAGCTTCTATGAAATTGTTGTTGTGGGAGAAGATGCGCAGCAAAAAGTGAAAGAAATTCATCAGTACTATTTGCCAAACAAACTTGTTGCAGGTAGCACAAAAGCGGGAAACAGCCCACTTCTAGAACAGCGTTTTATAGAAAATGAGACCTTTGTATATGTTTGTGTGAATAACGCTTGTAAAATGCCCGAGACAGAAGTGACAAAAGCCATAGATTTAATTGAGCTTTGATAAAGCCAACAGATCACAAAAATTATCTCACAAAAAACGCACAAAGTAATTGCTGCTTTATAGGTTTTGTTTTTATTTGCAACTGCTTAGAAAGCATCAAGTATCCTTAAACAATAACAATAATTTAACACAATTAAAAGCTTGAAAGATTAGTTTTGAGCTTGTTTTTAAAAATAAACTATGTCATTAATGAAAAATAATTTTCTAGTATTCGTATCTCTTTTTGTGTCTTTAAACATGGTTTCTCAAAGTATGACTAATGACCAAACATTAGATAATGACTATTTATCTTCAAAAACAACACCGGTTTTCAAGGGCTATAAAAATACAATGGGATCTATATACGCAAACAAAGAGTTTCAAATAGGGTCTGTGTACAAAGATGGAAAATTAGTGGCTAGCAATGTTGCCCTTAGGTATAATGTCCAGGCAGAAGAAATAGAATTAAAGGCAAATACTAGCATCTCAGCTACTGTTGCCAATGTCATCAAAGCAAATCAAAACATCTCTGTACGCATTTTAAATGATGATTTTGTGTACCTTATATCTCCAGACAAAAATCAAAAAGCAGGATACTTTATGGTGATAGCCCAGGGTGCTAAGCTTACTGTTTACAAAAAAATTATCAAAAATTTTGTGGAGGGTAAAGAGTCTGCAAACTCATATTCTAGAGATGTTCCAGACACCTTTAAAGAAAAAGAACAACTTTACATTGTAAGCAATACAGGAAGCCTTACAAAACTCCCAAAAGGGAAAACAAAAAGAGAGAAGCTTTTAGTTTCAAAGGATAATAAGATGAGTGGGTATATTCAAACCAACAACTTAAACCTTCGTAGAGAGAAAGATTTCAATCAAGCGTTAGACTATTTTAACGCGCTTTAATCTTGGCAAAGTTTTTGCTCATAGATATAATATAAAAACCATACCAATGAAAAAAACTATTCTTACCGTTGTTTTATGTGTATTAACACTTAACACAGCTTTAGCACAATTTGACTCTGCAATGTTTGTTTCAGATGTTTTTCTTTTAGATAACTACATAAAAAGACAAAATAAGGATGTTAACTTTAAAGACACAAAGACCTACAAAGGTACTCCCTATAACAACCCAAATTTCTTGCCAGGAAACATCTACAAAGAAGGAACACTTCTTGCCGATAACATAGCGATAAGATACAATGCCGTTGCAGATGAGATGGAAGTTAAACAAACCCTTAGCTCAGATGATGAAAACGCAAGAGTTCTTACTAAATCTCAAGACGTATATGTTAAGATTATAGAGGACATTTATGTGTTTGTACCCTACCAAGGAGGTGTTGAAAATGGAGGTTATTTTCAGGTTATCTTTGAAGGAGGTCAAATAGCGCTGTACAAAAAACACGTTAAAGAATTCATCCGAGAAAAAAAGGCTACATCTTCCATCACAAAAACACTTCCTGCTGTTTTTAAAGACAAACCTGTTTTTTACTTAGTGACTAAAAGTGGTAAATTTTATCAAATGCCTAAGTCTAGAAGCAAAAAACTAAAGGTTTTTGGAGACAAACAAAATCAAATGAAAGCCTTTACAAAGCAATATAATTTAGATCTTAACAAACAAGAAGATTTACTTACAGCGGTAAAGTACTACGATAGCCTTTAAAATAATACGCACATAGTACTACAAATATCTCTTTAGACAAAGAATACTAAAAAGCCCTGCACCAAAAAGTGTAGGGCTTTTTTATTGGTGTATATTCTATTGATATTTTGTTTTGGCTTTTGGTAAAACTCTCTAGTGTTTTTTCTATTTTTGGATATCACAGTATCGTTTTTTTGCAATGCTTAAAAACACGATAACTAGAAACATTTTAAAAACCCTTGGGCCAAAACCAAAAGATAAAGCAACCATGTCACAACCAAAAAAACGTTTATTTCTTATTGATGCATTTGCTTTAATCTTTAGAGGGTATTATGCACTTATTAAAAACCCTCGCATAAATAGCAAAGGGATGGACACCTCTGCTATTTTAGGGTTTATGAATTCGTTTATTGATGTTATTAAAAGAGAACGTCCAGAGTATATAGCCGTTTGTTTTGACAAAGGAGGCAGCCAGGCAAGAAACGAACTATTTCCAGAGTATAAGGCCAATAGAGATGAAACGCCAGATGGCATTAAAATAGCGGTACCGTATATTCAAAAAATATTAACTGCCATGCATATACCCATCATGGTAAAAGAAGGTTTTGAGGCAGATGATGTGATAGGAACCTTGGCAAAAAAAGCAGAAAAAGAAGGATATCAAACCTTTATGGTTACTCCAGATAAGGATTTTGCTCAGTTGGTTTCAGATAATATTTTCATGTATCGTCCTGTTTTTGGAGGTGGGTATGAAACCTGGGGAATCCCAGAGGTACAAAAGAAATTTGAAGTTACTGACCCCATGCAAGTCATCGATTATTTAGGGATGATGGGTGACAGTGCAGATAACATTCCTGGACTTCCGGGAGTTGGAGACAAAACTGCCAAAAAATTCATTAGCCAATTTGGTTCTATGGAGGGGCTACTTGCCAATACAGCGCAGCTCAAAGGAAAAATGAAAGAAAAAATAGAGGCCAATAAAGACCTTGGCCTTCTTAGCAAAGAACTTGCAACCATAATGCTGGATGTGCCCGTAGATTTTAATGAAGAAAATTTTCAGATGAGTGCTCCAGATGTTGGCGCCGTTACAGAAATTTTTGAAGAATTAGAGTTTCGCCGCCTCACCACTAGCTTTGCCAATACATTCTCTGAGCAGGCCATGGCTACAAAAGGAACCAGTAACCAACCTAAGACGGCTGCTACTGATTCAAAAAAGACATCTCCAACACCAGCAAGTCCTAGCGCTGGAGAAGGGCAGTTTTCACTCTTTGGTGGAGACAGTGAACCTACTGCGCAAAGCCAGAGCTACAGTAGTAGAAAAACTATTAAAGACACAGAGCATTTTTATCAAACCGTACAACCTGGTATGGGAACACGCTTGTTTATAGATAATCTAATGAAGCAACCCAGTGTTTGTTTTGACACAGAAACAACAGGGCTAAACCCGCTTACCGCAGCGCTTGTTGGAATTGCTTTTTCTTGGGAAAAGGGCAAAGGATTCTACCTTCCCTTTCCTGAAGACAAAGAAGCTAGCCAGCAAATCATAGAACAATTACGTCCCTTTTTTGAAGCTACAGAAATTGAAAAGGTTGGGCAAAATTTAAAATACGACATTAAGGTTTTACGTAAATATAATATTTCGGTACACGGAAAATTATTTGACACCATGCTTGCCCATTACCTGATCAATCCAGATATGAGACACAACATGGATATATTGGCAGAAACGTATTTAAACTATACGCCCGTATCTATTACAGAGCTCATTGGTAAAAAAGGGAAAAACCAAAAATCGATGCGCGATGTGCCTATAGACCAGCAAACACAATATGCGGTAGAAGATGCAGATATTACATTTCAGCTCAAAGAGCACTTCGCCAAAGAGCTTAAAGACAATGATCTTCAAAAATTATTTGACGACATTGAGGTGCCACTTCTAAGAGTTCTTGCGGCTATGGAAGCAGAGGGCATCAATCTAGATAAGGAGTTCTTACAGTCACTCTCTGGAGATTTAGACCATGACATTCTTACCCTAGAGGCCAACATTTACAAAGAGGCTGGAGAAGAATTTAACATTGCATCTCCAAAGCAATTGGGAGAAATTCTTTTCGGTAAAATGAAACTTGTTGCCAAGCCTAAAAAAACAAAAACAGGACAATACTCTACCGCAGAAGATGTGCTTTCTTACCTGGCAAAAGAGCATCAAATTATTGCAGATGTGCTTGAGTACCGTGGGCTAGCCAAACTAAAATCCACCTATGTAGATGCCTTGCCACTACAAATAGAACAGGCCACGGGAAGGGTTCATACAGACTACATGCAAACAGTTGCGGCAACAGGGCGCCTTAGTAGCAATAACCCTAACCTGCAAAATATCCCAATACGCACCCAGCGAGGGAGACAGGTGAGAAAAGCCTTTGTTCCAAGAAACCAGGAGTATGTATTGGTGGCTGCAGATTATTCTCAAATTGAGCTTCGTATCATTGCCGCATTAAGTGAAGAACAAACTATGATGCAGGCCTTCAAAGATGGGCAAGATATTCACTCCTCTACAGCGGCTAAGGTGTTTAATGTACCCTTACAGCAGGTAACCCGAGAGCAACGAAGTAATGCTAAAACTGTAAACTTTGGTATTATCTACGGCGTTTCTGCCTTTGGACTAAGCAACCAAACAGATCTTTCAAGAGGCGAAGCAAAGGAACTCATTGATACCTACTACAGCACCTACCCGAAATTACGTAATTACATGAGCGAATTGGTAGATTTTGCAAGAGATAATGGCTATGTACAAACAGTTTTAGGCCGTCGCAGATATTTAAAAGACATTAACGGTTCCAACGCCATTGTGCGTGGCGGGGCAGAGCGTAATGCCGTCAATGCTCCCATTCAAGGAAGCGCGGCAGATATTATTAAAATTGCCATGATAAACATTCATGAAAAATTAGAAAAAGGTGGCTATAAAACCAAGATGCTACTGCAGGTACATGATGAACTGGTTTTTGATGTGTACAAGCCAGAACTCTCTGAAATGAAAACACTCATTAAAACTGAAATGGAAAATGCTTACACACTAGCGGTGCCTCTTGATGTTGAACTAGGAGAGGGTGAGAATTGGCTACAGGCACATTAAAAAATACGTTGTTAAAAATATTATACTAACATAAAAAACATAAGATGAGAGAACTATATACAAAAGCAGTTGTTTTATTGGCTGTATTGCTATCCAGTACAATGGTACATTCTCAGTGCGAGGAGATCACCATTGAGAGCCTAAGCAACCCAGGTGTTTATGATGTTGCCACACTAACAGAGGCAGACGGACTTCGCAATGGCCCGGACTATTTTGGTGCCACAGTTTATTATCCTACAAACGGCACACCACCTTATGCTAGTATCGCTATTGTTCCAGGTTTTACCGCCTCGCCAGAGAGTGTAGAGGCCTGGGGGCCATTTTATGCGTCTCATGGTATTGTTACTATTATTATTGGAACTAATTCTATTTATGATTTTCCAGAAGCCAGAGCAGAAGCCTTATTGGATGCCCTAGAAACACTACGAGAAGAAAATACTAGAAATGCCTCGCCACTTCTTGGGGCTATAGATGAAGATAAATTTGCCGTTAGCGGCTGGTCTATGGGAGGCGGAGGAGCACAACGTGCTGCTGTTTTAGACAATAGCATTAAGGGAGTCGTGGCGCTATGCCCTTGGCTTCCCAGCCCAGATCTAGACCACGACAGTGCTGTGGTGATTTTTAGTGGGCAAGATGATACGGTTGCTCCTCCAGGGATTCATGCCAACATTCATTATGATAATACCCCTGAGAGCACAAACAAGCTTTTATTTGAAATAGAAAACGGCAATCATTCTGTGGCAAATACACCAGAGGGAGGCAACTCAAGTGTTGGTAAAGTTGCATTATCATGGTTTAAATTATATGTAGATCAAAACGATTGCTATTGCTCTTTACTGACAGAAGATTTGTTAGACAATCCTCAAGAGGCGTCAAACATAGAAAGTAGTTTTGAGTGTGAAGTTTTAGATACACAAGAAAATATAAGTCAAACAATTTTGTACCCTAATCCAACCAGAGACATCATTAACATTTCAACACAACAAGATGTGCGCTATATGGTATACTCTTCACTGGGGCAGTTAATGCTTTCTGGAGAACTCAAAGGAAATTTAAAACAAATTAATCTTTCCTCGCTGCCGGGAAACATCTTCTATGTGCGTGTTAATAACGAAACTTTTAAAGTGTTAAAAACACAGTAATATTTCGGCTATAAATCTCTGCAGTAATATTGGTTTATCACTCAATTTTTTATGCTGGGGCAATAAATTAGTATTGTCTTGCTGTTAAAGAGTTTATCACAGCAATACTATTTCAAGAAATTAGACGAAAAATCTATCTTTTACTATTTGTTATTCAAATAAATAACAGTACTTTTGCCGTCCGATAATACGGGACAGAAATAATTTATTAATAATTAGACAAAGAACTATAATGGATACATTAAGTTACAAAACAGTATCTGCTAATAAAGCCACTGTAACAAAAGAGTGGTTAATAGTAGATGCGGACGGGCACACACTAGGTCGTCTTGCGAGTGAAGTTGCAAAATTACTTCGCGGTAAACACAAGCCAAGCTTTACACCTCATGTAGATTGTGGAGACAATGTGATTATCATAAACGCAAGCAACGTCCAATTAACAGGAAACAAGTGGGCAGAAAAGTCTTACATACGTCACACTGGTTACCCAGGTGGACAAAAAAGCCTTACTGCCACAGAATTAAAAGACAAGAATCCAGCACGCGTTGTTGAGAAGGCGGTTAAAGGAATGCTACCTAAAAACAAATTAGGTTCAGTACTTTTTAGAAACTTGAAAGTGTATGCAGATGCAAACCACGGTCAAGAAGCACAAAAACCAAGAGCTATTAAAATTAATACCGCAACTAAGTAATGGAAACTATACACAAAATTGGAAGAAGAAAAACCGCTGTTGCGCGTGTTTACTTATCTCAAGGGAAAGGAAACATCACAATCAACAAGCGTGAATTTGATAATTATTTTACAACCCCAACATTACGATACAAAGTAATGCAGCCACTTGTAATGACAGACAACGAAAAAACGTTTGACATTAAAGTAAATGTTTTTGGTGGTGGTATCACTGGACAAGCAGAAGCAATTCGTTTGGCTATATCTCGTGCAATGTGCACATTAAATGATGAGAACAGAGGAATCTTGAAACCAGAAGGTCTTTTAACTAGAGATCCAAGAATGGTAGAGAGAAAGAAATTCGGACAGAAAAAAGCCCGTAAAAAATTCCAATTCTCGAAACGTTAATTTTTACACCCAATTTTTTGGGTATTTGGGGAAAGAATTTTTCTTACTCCATACAAGTTCATAGAAATACAATTATATTAATAAGCTGTTAGTCCCGCTCTGCCGGGTGGGACAATTAGTTTAGCATCTAAATTACTCCATACCCAAAGCCCTAGTTGCAAAAAGGTAAACTAAGTGATTGACATCTAAACACACAGAACGTAAACTAAAAACAAAATGGCAAAAGACAACAACACAGAAGTTAAAGAACTTCTAAATGCAGGTGTACACTTTGGACACCTAACAAGAAAATGGAATCCAAACATGGCTCCTTACATCTACATGGAGCGTAATGGTATTCACATCATCAATCTATACAAAACTGCTGCAAAAATTCAGGAAGCTGGAGAAGCTTTAAAGAAAATAGCAGCATCTGGTAGAAAAATACTTTTTGTAGCTACCAAAAAACAAGCAAAAGATATCGTTGCTGAAAAAGCAAAATCTGTAAATATGCCTTACATCACAGAAAGATGGCCTGGAGGAATGTTAACAAACTTTGTAACTATCAGAAAAGCTGTTAAAAAAATGGCAACTATTGATAGAATGAAGCAAGACGGAACCTTCATGACACTTTCCAAAAAAGAGCGTCTACAAGTAGACCGTTTACGTGCTAAACTAGAAAAAAACTTAGGTTCTATTGGAGAAATGAGTCGTTTGCCTGCAGCTTTATTTGTTGTTGATACAACACGTGAGCACATTGCAGTAGCAGAGGCTATAAAATTAAATATTCCAATTTTTGCCATGGTTGACACAAACTGTGATCCAAGAGTGATCGATTACATCATCCCTTCAAATGATGATGCATCTAAGTCTATAGACAAGATCATGACCGCTGTTGCAGATGCTGTAAAGGAAGGCCTATCAGAACGTAAAGCTGGAAAAGAAAGTGCTGAAAAAGCAAAAGCTGAAAAACAAGCTCCTGTTGAAACTAAAGAAACTGAAGAAGCGGCTCCCGTAAAAGAAGCAGCAGTAGTTACGGAAGAAACAGCAGCTCCAAAAAAAGCAGCGCCAGCTAAAAAGGCTGTAAAAAAAGAAGTAAAGGAAGAGGAAGCTACTAAAGAAGAAGAGTAGGTCTCGATTCAATTAAGATATAGAGTCGTTTAATTTTTTTTCTTCTAGAAATTCTATTAAGCGACTTTTTAAGTTCACAAATACAATAATAAAATTTCCGACCATTCGGAAATAATAAAAAAACAATACGATGGTAAAAATAACCGCCGCACAAGTAAACGAATTAAGAAAGAAAACCGGAGCTGGAATGATGGACTGTAAAAAAGCCCTTGTTGAAGCAGAAGGAAACATTGATGATGCTATTGGTATCCTAAGAAAAAAAGGACAGAAAATTGCAGAAAAAAGAGCAGACCGTGACTCTAGTGAAGGGGCTGTTGTTTCTCAAATTAATGATGCAAAAACAAGAGGTGTTGTTGTGTCTTTAAACTGTGAGACAGATTTTGTTGCAAACAATGATTCATACTCTGCAATGGCCAAAGAAATGGCTGCCATTGCAATTAATTATGACTCAAAAGAGGCATTCTTAGCTGCAGCTTTTAACTCAGAGATGACTGTTGCTGAAAAACTAATTGAGCAAACAGGTGTTATTGGTGAAAAACTAGAAATAGGTGGTTTTGAAATACTAGAAGCACCTTTTGTTGGCACCTATATCCACGGAAAGAAAATTGGCGCTCTTGTTGGTTTATCTAAAGATAGTGATAGCGCTGCAGAGGTTAGTAAAAGTGTTTCAATGCAAGTTGCTTCTATGGGAGCCACTACATTATCATACAAAGATTTTACCCCTGAGTTTGTTGCAAATGAAACAGAAGCAAGAATTGCTGTTATTGAAAAAGATAATATTGAGCTAGGACGTTTAGGTAAAACCCTTAAAAACATTCCTCAATACATCTCAATGGCTCAACTAACAGAAGAGGTTTTAAGTGCTGCTGAAGAGGCTGCAAAAGCAGAATTAAAAGCAGAAGGAAAGCCAGAACAAATCTGGGATAGAATTCTTCCTGGAAAAATGGAGCGTTTTATTTCTGATAATACTTCTCTAGACCAAGAGAAATGTTTGTTAGATCAAAACTTCATTATGGATGAAAAGAAAAATGTTGCACAGTACGTTTCTAGTAAAGGAGATGCTACTGTAGTAGGGTTTAAGAGAGTTACTTTGGCGTAAGTCAAGGACCTATATACTTATAAAATCCGTTTTCAACCACTATGGTTGAAAACGGATTTTTCTTTTTTATATGCTTAGTTAGAAACATCTTTTATAATTTCACTATTTTTGCAACTACTAAAACACCACTATGCACTACAAAAGAATCCTTCTAAAACTCTCAGGAGAAGCCTTAATGGGTAACCTTCAGTACGGTATTGATCCCGAAAGACTAAAAGAATACGCCCAAGATATAAAAGCAATTATAGCCACAGGGGTTCAAGTTGCTATTGTAATTGGAGGAGGAAACATTTTTAGAGGTGTTGCAGGAGCCAGTAAAGGTATGGACCGCGTACAGGGAGACCATATGGGTATGCTTGCTACTGTAATTAATGGTTTAGCATTGCAAGGTGCCCTTGAAGACCAAGGCATTCCTACAAGACTGCAAAGCGCTATTAAAATTAATGAAGTAGCAG
>Ga0115569_10002082_pt1 | contig 15285 bp, 15 predicted proteins | sample COGITO_mtgs_1205_2_FD_87295 | JGI IMG/M metagenome (GOLD analysis project Ga0115569, IMG submission 87295) | Pelagic marine microbial communities from North Sea - COGITO_mtgs_120503 | ecosystem: Environmental > Aquatic > Marine > Epipelagic | place: Germany:Helgoland, sampling site Kabeltonne... | reverse complement strand
TATTTCCTTTTAAAATTTGGGAAACAAATCTATCTACAGAATCTTGTTTCGCTCTGTTTGATTTTATTTTTTCGGCAGCAGATTTGTTGGTGGTTTTTGGTTTAGAAACACCTTTTTTTTCATGTAATGCAGATTGTTTTTTGTTCATTTTAAAAGTAAATATGTAAATTTAAAAATAAATATGATAGATTTTGCAACATTAGTAAAAATGTATCGTCTTTAGTGCAAGAAAGTTTCAATGAGATCAACCAAACAACTACATCAACCCATCATTAATCAATGCAAAAATAACTGTAGAAAATCGCAAATGCAGTTATATAATTTGTATTGCAAGGCTATGTTTTTGGTAGCATTTAGATATGTGAAAGATAGGTTTGTTGCAGAAGATGTAATGCAAGATGCCTTTATTAAAGCATTTAAAAATATTGATAAATATAAAAATGAAGTAGCTTTTGGAGCTTGGTTAAAAAGAATTGTAATTAATCAAAGTATAGATGAAATTAAAAAGAAGAAGTTAGAATTAATTGCATTTAATGAAGAGGTTTTTAAGATAGAAAATGAAAATGATTGGCAAATAGAAAGCACAAGCTCTATAGATGAAATTGTATCTATTATTAATCAGTTAAAAGATAAATACAGGTTGGTTTTAACCATGTATTTGTTAGAAGGATTTGATCATCAAGAAATTTCTGAAATATTAAAAATTACAGAAACAACCTCTAGAACACATTTGTTAAGAGGAAAAAGGTTATTGAAAGAACAATTAAAAAATACGGGTTATGCAGAAGGATATTAAAGAATTGTTGAAAGATTACAAAGAAGAAAATATAGAGTTATCTGTAAATCATACTAATAAATTTCAAGATTTATTAAACAATGAATTACATCAAGAAAAACCAAAAAAGAAAAACTTTAAATGGTTTTCTATTGCAGCATCATTAGTATTGTTGTTAAGTTTAGCTATCAAATTTTATCCAACAAAAACAATAATAGATGACCCTAAAATTAATACAAAAGAAATTAGTTTAGGTAGTATTTCTCCAGAATTTCAAACCATAGAAAACTATTATAAAAACAGTATAAATATTGAAATTAGTCAATTAGAAATGACTGAAGAGAATAAAGAAATAGTAGATGGTTATTTACTTAAAATAGCACAACTCACAAAAGAATACAAATCATTAACTCTAGAGCTCAATACAAAAGGAGTTAATGATTCAACAATAGATGCATTGATTAGTAATTTACAATTACGCTTACAGCTGTTAAAACGCTTGAAAAAGCAATTAAAACAACTTAAAAATTTAAATACAAAACAAAATGAATCACAAATCATATAAACATATAATTACTGTTTTTGCACTCTGTTTTTTAGGAATTACATTTGCACAAAAGTTTGACAAAAAATTTACCGAAAGTTTTAAAGTAAATAAAGATGTTGAGGTGGCAATTAATGCCTCTAATACAGAAATTAATGTAACAACTTGGAATAAGAATGAAGTGCAAGTTCAAGCTTTTATAGAAATTGAAGGGTTGTCAAAAAAAGATGCAGAAAAGTATTTTGAAGAATGGAATTTTGAAGCCTTAGGAAATAAAAGCAAGGTTAAATTAACGGCAAAAGGAAGTAATTCTTTTCATTTTAAGAGCGATTTTATCATGTTTAATGATACAGATTTTACTTTTCCTGATATTGAAATGCCAAATATAGAAACCATCGTTATTCCTGAAATGGATTTTGATTTTGATTTTGAAAATATTTTTGAAGATTTTGAAGATTTTGATGAAAATGTAGAAAAAAATGGTAATTATTTATTTCATTGGAATGATGGAGAAGATAAAATAAATATCAAATCTAAAAAAGAATGGGAAGCTTTTAAGAAAACAAAAAAGTACAAAGAGCTTAGAGAGAAAATGAAGTCTAAAATAATTAAATCGAGAAAAAGCTTTTTACTTTCTAGAGATAAAATGAAAAAAGAACTTGCCAAAGCTAGAGTTCAAATAAAAAAAATAGATAGAGAAAAAATAAGAAAAGAATTGGCTAAGGCAAAAGAAAAAATTATGGAAATGAAGTTGAATTTTCATTCAGATTCTGATGATATTATTATAAATGGAAAGAAAATTAAGATTAAAAAAAAGTTGGAAATTAAAGTTCCTAAAAAAGCTACTTTTAATCTAAATACACTTCATTGCAAAGTAAAATTGCCAAACACTGTTGCTTTTGGTAATGTAAAATATGGTGGTTTTAATGCAGATTTTTTAAATGGAGGAAAACTAACAATAGACTATTCTAAAGTTTCTATTGCAGATTTAAATGGATGTACTTTATTTTTAAACAATGTAACTGATGCAAAAATAGGATCAGTTACAAATACAACTATGATTAATAATTCTTCTGGAGTAAAAATTGTAAATGTTAATGAAAACTTAGATTTGTCTAATAAATTTAGTGAATTAACAATTCAAAATATTATTCCTAATCCTAAAAGTTTTAAATTGACCTTAGATAATTCGGAAGCAAAATTATTTTTATCAACATTAAATAGTAAACTTATATTAAATGTAAGTGGAATGATGTCACCCAAAAATCAGTCTCAAAATAAAAAAACCTTTGTTTTTAATGGAAATATAAGTGCTAAAGATGATAATAACACCTTTATTATTGAAGGTGAAAACAGTAAATTAATCGTAATAAGAGAAATTCTTTAGCTAAAGAACTACTTAAATTTTTACAAAATTTCTCAGAAACTCCATTTCGCTATTCTCAATAAAGTGTTTATCTTTGACAGCTCTAAAAATGCACCTTTTTAATGGAACTCTACAAAGAAAACCAACTTAAAGTATATAACTCTTTAACTAAAGAAAAAGAGAATTTTAAATCTATAACAGAAGGTTACGTTGGTATGTACGTTTGTGGTCCAACAGTATACAGCAATGCGCATTTAGGGAATGTTAGAACCTTTATGTTTTTTGATGTTGTGTATAGATATTTATTGCATTTAGGCTATAAAGTACGTTATGTTCGTAATATTACAGATGCAGGTCATTTAGAAAACGATGCAGAAGAAGGCGAAGATAAGATTGCAAAGAAAGCACGTTTAGAACAAATTGAACCAATGGAAGTTGTACAGCGTTACACAGTAGATTTTCATGATGTATTAAAAAATTACAATTTTTTACCACCAAGTATAGAGCCAACAGCAACAGGTCATATTATCGAACAGATAGAAATGATAAAAGAAATCATTGAAAAAGGTTTTGCTTACGAGGTTAACGGATCTGTTTATTTTGATGTTCTAGAATATAATAAAATAGAAGATTACGGAATTCTTTCTGGAAGAAAAGTAGAAGATTTAATAAGTAATACTAGAACTTTAGACGGACAATCAGATAAGAAAAATCCACAAGATTTTGCACTTTGGAAAAAAGCAGATGAACGTCATATTATGCGTTGGCCTTCTCCTTGGAGCGATGGTTTTCCGGGTTGGCATTTAGAATGTTCTGTAATGAGTACAAAGTATTTAGGTGAAAGTTTTGATATTCATGGAGGTGGAATGGATTTAAAATTTCCACATCACGAATGTGAAATTGCACAATCTAAAATTTGTAGTGGTGTAACTCCTGTAAATTATTGGATGCATGCAAATATGCTTTCATTAAATGGCCAAAGAATGGCGAAATCTACAGGGAATTTTATTTTACCAAATCAAATATTAACAGGAGAAAATAATATATTACCAAAAGCATTTTCTGCAAGTGTTGTAAGGTTTTTTAACATGCAAGCCAATTATAGAAGTGTCTTGGATTTTTCTGGAGATGCACTTTTAGCATCAGAAAAAGGACATGCTAAATTAATGGAAGCTATAAATTTTTTAGATAAAATTACAGCAACTAAAATATCTACTTTTGATGTTCAAAAATGGAAAAAAGACTGTTATTCAGCAATGAATGACGATTTTAATACACCAATTTTAGTTTCACATTTATTTGAAGCTGTAAAAGTAATTAATCAAATAAAAGAAGGAAAAGCATCTTTAAGTTCAGAAGATTTAGAAACTTTAAAAACAACAATGAATAGCTTTGTATTTGATGTTTTAGGGTTGATGAATGAAGCAGCTCATAATAACTCAGAAAAAATAAACGGAGTGGTTGAGTTGTTGATCAAATTAAGAAAAGAAGCAAGAGAAAATAAAGATTGGGCACTGTCAGATCAAATTAGAGACGAGTTAATTGCATTGGGCATTCTATTAAAAGACGGAAAAGAAGGCACAACTTATTTAATAAATTAGATTGAAAAAAATACTATCATTTCCATTTATATTGTTGGTTCGCTTTTACCAAAACGCAATTTCACCATTTACACCATCAACTTGCAGATATAGCCCTACGTGTTCACACTACACCATTGAAGCTTTGCAAAAACATGGTTTATTTGTTGGAGGATGGTTGGCTTTAAAAAGAATATTTAGTTGTCATCCTTGGGGAGGAAGTGGTTATGATCCAGTGCCAGAGAAAAAAGAAAAATAATTATTACCTCGAATATTATTTAAATCAACACATATTTTTGATTTAAATTGGAAAATGCAGTTTTTCGAGAGGTTTTTTAGAATTACATTTTAATAATCAGGTCTAGACCTTGGTCGACCGCATATATAAAGAAGATAAATGAGTTTTTTAGCAATAGAATGGAATCCTTCAATAGGAATAGATTTAGGATTTTTTGTAATTCGATGGTACAGCCTAATGTTTGTTGCGGCATTTTTATTAGGTTTAAGATTGATGAAAAAAATTTATATAGAAGATAAAATACCTGAGGAGAAATTGGATATATTATTTATGTATGTTTTTATTTCTATGTTAGTTGGTATGCGTTTAGGAGATGTATTTTTCTATAGTTGGTCTTATTATCAAAATCATTTATTAGAAATATTTCTACCAATAAAAGAAAGTGTAAATGATTCTTTATTTGGTTTAATTGAGGGTTGGAAGTTTACAGGTTTCACCGGTTTTGCCAGTCATGGTGCAGCAATCGGAATTCCGATTGCATTATATTTTTATGCAAAAAAACATTTACAAAAGCCTTGGTTGTTTATTTTAGATAGATTGGCGATTATGGTTGCATTAGCGGGATTTTTTATCCGTTTTGGTAATTTTTTCAATTCAGAGATTTATGGAAAAGAAACAGGTTCTAATTTTGGAGTAATTTTTAAAGCAGCAGGAGAAACAGCAGCAAGACATCCAACACAATTATATGAAGCTTTTAGTTATTTAGCATTATTTTTTGTAATGTGGCACTTGTATTGGAAAACACATAAAAAGCAACAAATTGGATTTTTATTTGGTCTTTTTATGGCAGTACTTTGGTCTTTACGTTTCTTTATTGAGTTTTTAAAAGAGGCTCAGGTAGAGGGTAGGGAAGATTGGGTTTTAAACTCTCTCAATACGGGTCAAATATTAAGTGTTCCATTAGTACTTGTCGGTTTTTGGCTTATGTTTATAAAATCAAAAAAAATAGCAAACTAGTCATATGGAGAAATTGAAAAAACGATGGGGAATAGAAACGAATTGGTCGATTATAGCAATTTTTATTGTTTTTGCTATCAATGGTTCTTTTGCAGCTTGGGTTGCAAAGCCTGTTACTAATTTTTTAGGGTTGTCACCAGAAATAATTAGCCCATGGTTGTATTGGCCTCTTAGAATCCTACTTATTTTTCCCATTTATCAATTAACCCTTCCTTTAGTTGGTTGGATCTTTGGAGAATTTAAATTTTTTTGGGCTTTTGAAAAAAAGTTTTTAACGAGATTAGGTTTGGGGTTTTTATTTAAAAAATAACAAAGAGGTATTGCAATTTTTTTTTGAAAAAGATATGATGACTTCCTTTATTAAAATTAATCTTATTGAATTTTATCGATTTCAAAAATAAAATAGCTATTCTGCAAACAAACACCTTAGGTGGTTTAGAAGCTCAATTTAGGCTAGCCCCAAAAATGCGTCTACAGTATGATGCTGCTTCAATACAAGCGAATAATCCGAGAAAAGCGGCTGTGTTGGCTTTATTTTATCCTAATACAAAAGGCGAAGCTTGTTTTTTATTAACACAAAGAGCTCGTTATAATGGCACTCATTCTGCACAAATTAGTTTTCCTGGTGGTAAGATTGATAAAACGGACAAAAATCTAAAAAAAGCAGCATTAAGAGAAACTTTTGAAGAGGTAGGCGTTCTGGAATCATCGATTAATGTTATTCGAGAATTAACAAATGTCTATATACCACCAAGTAATTTTTTGGTGACACCTTTTATTGGTTTTGTTGACAAAAGACCAGTTTTTGATTTAAATTACGAGGTAGATAAAGTAATTGAGGTTTTAGTAAGCGATTTATTAAATGATTCAAATATAACCTCAATTAACATGAGTACATCATATATGGATAATGTAAATATACCTTGCTTTAAATTAAATGATTACATTGTTTGGGGAGCTACAGCTATGATACTTTCTGAAATTAAAGAACTCTTAAAATAGCATGTTTGTTAATGGTTTTGTAAGTTTGTTTTTAATCTAATTAAAATTAAAAAAGATGCCTTTATTGAAAAGGAACATATTTGGTCAAATTTTATTTTTTAAAAAAATAATTATTAGAATTTTCGGACTTGTTTCTCACGGTAGATATCGAAAATTTAATAGCTTACAGATAGAAGGATCAGAAATTTTAAGAAATTTACCAGATAGAAATGTTTTATTTATTTCTAATCATCAGACCTATTTTGCCGATGTAGCGGCTATGTTTCATGTTTTCAATGCTTCTTTAAAAGGTAGAGATGATAATATTAAGAATGTTGGTTATATTTGGAACCCCAAATTAAACATTTATTTTGTTGCAGCAGGAGAGACTATGCGTTCTGGTATTTTACCAAAATTGATGGCTTATGGAGGTTCCGTCTCAATTGATAGAACATGGAGAAGTGCCGGTAAAAACGTGAACAGACAAGTTAAAAACTCTGACATTTCTAATATTGGTAAAGCCATAGAGGATGGCTGGGTTATTACGTTTCCTCAAGGAACAACAACTCCTTTTAGGCCTATTAGAAGAGGAACGGCACATATTATAAAAACGTACAAACCAATTGTTGTGCCTATTGTAATTGATGGGTTTAGACGTTCTTTTGATAAAAAGGGTTTGAGAATAAAAAAACGGAATGTTTTGCAATCTATGGTGATAAAAGAGCCTTTGGATATAGATTACGACAATGAGGAGATTGCAGATATAGTTACTAAAATTGAGTTTTCGATTGAGCAACATAAGTCATTCTTAAAAGTGCTTTCACCAAAAGATGCCGAAGAATATCTTAGGGAAGAGGAAGAATTGAATAAAAAACGAAAATTTTGGACCTCTTAAATTTTAAAATAATATAGTATTACATACAAAAAAGGTCTTAATTTTCAAGTTTTTTTTTGATTTGAATGATTCAATGCTTAGTTTTATAATTGATTTATCGTTTTCAATATTTATTTTGTTTGATTTATAAAATTTATTAAGCTTTTTCCTCATACTTTATTGCATAAGCTCTTTTATTCTTAATTCTATTTGCTGTAAAATCAAACTTCAGATTAATATTTTCAAGGACTAAAACAATACTTTCGGGCATAAAATTATTTCTAATTTTAAGAGTGCTTATAAAACAGTTTACTTCAGAAACTCTCATAAAAAAGTTATAACAATCCAACAGAATTATAATTGGTTATTTTTTCTATTTAAGATGAATGACTAAAGAAATAAGTTGGGTTTGTTTAAAAGAAAGGTTCTTTACTCACTTAGAATATAAGATTGAAAATTATATACTATATCAATTGTTGATATTTCATAAATTTGATTTTCAGTCTGATAATTTTAACCAATTAATGTCGCGTTTCTGGGTTTTACTAAAATAGAAATAAATTTATTTTTGAGTAAAACATTAACAGTAAAAACAATTATTTTACATAAAAAAAGCCTCACAAACTAAATTTGTAAGGCTTTTAAAGTATGTTTTACTATAAAAAAGTTTAATTTTTTACTTGAGCTTTAAATTCATCAAATTTATTATCTTCTTTTTTAGGCCAGCTATTGTTTGATACATCTACATCTGCCGTTTCAAAATCAGGATCTACTTTAAAACTTTTTATTTCTTGAGTTGAAGAAAATACTCTTTTAACAGTATTGTCATCTTTCATCCATATTTGTGATGGAAAAGTTTGTTTTTCCGAAGTGCCATCTGCATACGTTAATTCAACAATCAAAGGCATTACTAAACCACCTGGTTTTTCAAACTCTACCGAATATATGTATCCTGGAGCCTTTTTCCCATCTAAATATTGATCCATTGCTTTTGGATTAGCATCTTCTTTTTTATCTGTGATAAAGACTAAGTCACCTAAACTATCAAAGTATTGTTTATATTGTGTTTTTAACTTAACTACTCTTTCACTAGGTTTATCAGTTAAATACAAAGGCTTTACTTCTTTAATACCTATATCTGTAACATCTGTAGTATAAAACCATCCTCTCCAAAACCAATCTAAATCCATACCGGATGCATCTTCCATAGATCTAAAGAAATCTTCTGGAGTAGGGTGCTTAAACATCCATCTTTGTGAATAAGTTCTAAAAGCATGGTCAAATAACTCTGGTCCCATAATCGTTTTACGCAAAATGTAAAGTGCTGCAGCAGGTTTTGTGTATGCATTTGGCCCAAATTGTTTTACATAGTCTCCTTGTGACATAATAGGCGAGATGTTAGATTGATCTCCTCCCATATATCTAGTTATATCTTTTGCAGGATTAGAAGCAAATAACTCTGCATCATAAACATCTTCTGCTAAAATTTCTACAAAAGAATTTAAACCTTCATCCATCCAAGTCCACTGTCTTTCATCAGAGTTTACAATCATTGGAAAAAAGTTATGGCCTATTTCGTGAATAATAACACCTAACATTCCTTTTTTTGTTCTGTCTGAATATGTTCCATCTGCATTTGGACGACCATAGTTGAAACAGATCATTGGGTATTCCATTCCTTGTCTTTCTGAGTGAACAGAAATTGCCTTTGGATAAGGATAATCAAAAGTTAATTTAGAATATTCAATTAAAGTAGTTGCAACAGCTCTGGTAGAATGCTCTTCCCACAAAGGATTACCTTCTTTCGGATACAAAGATACAGCCATCACTGTTTTACCATTAATATTGGTAGCCATTGCATCCCAAATATATTTTCGAGACGAAGCAAAAGCAAAATCTCTTACTTTTTCTGCTTTAAATTTCCAAGTCTTTGTGCCAGTAGCTCTTACTTTTTCTGCTTTTTCTGCTTCCTTTTGGGTAACAATCATTACAGGCTTATCAAAGGTTTTACGAGCAGTTGCCCAACGATTACGCTGTGTTTTCGTTAAAACATCTTTTTCGTTTTGTAAAACACCCGTAGCATCTACAATATGATCTGCTGGCACTGTCAGATTTACTTCATAATCGCCAAATTCTAAAGCCCACTCTGAGCGTCCCCAAAATTGCATATTTTGCCATCCTTCAACATTATTATAGACAGCTAATCTAGGAAAGAATTGGGCAATAGTGTAGTTGTTATTACCATCAGGAAAAGTCTCTAAACCAGAACGTCCTCCGTCTAAATTAATGTCGTTAATTTTGTAATTCCATTTGATACTAAATTTAAAGTTTTCACCAGGAGCTAAAGCTTTTGGTAAGTTCACTCTCATCATAGTTCTATTGATAAAATGAGATAAAGGTCTACCATTACTTTCAACTTTTTCTATGTTAAAACCAAAACCTTTACTTTCTTTTAAATATTTACCCTTAAATGCGCTAGGAGTTAACCAAGCCTCAGCACCACCTGATTTTGCTAATGGAGTTTGAGAGTCATCTGCTCTCATATTTTGGTCTAACTGTACCCATAAATATTCTAAATTGTCTTTAGAATTATTGTAATAAGTTATTTTTTCATCACCATAAATTTTGTTGGTACTTTCTTCCAAACGAATATCCATAACATAATCAACTTTTTGCTGAGAATATTGTTGTCCAGGAGCACCTGAAGCTGTATGCTGATCGTTTGGTGTCGCCAAAACATCTTTCATTTGTCTGAATTTGTTTTGATCAATGTGTCCTTGTTGCGTTTTCTTTTTCTCGTTTTTTTCTTGCGAAATAGTGGCAGTAACAACGAAGAACAAAGAAAAAATTAGTAAAGATATTTTTTTCATTTTTTATTTTTAATTAATAGTGTTAGCGAAGCTAATGATATCGTTATAAATAAGTTTAAAAAGTTTAAAAATTTAACAAATATTTATTAAATACCAGAATTGAGGAGAAAAAAAACGACATCAATAGATGTCGCTTTCATATTTTTGGTGAGATTTTTAGGCTTTAATTTAGCCTTTAATTTTGCTTTTAAATTTTTCAAACTGATTCTTACTTTCTTTTGGCCAGTTATTGTTAGATGAATCTACATCCGCCGTCTCTTGTTGAGGATCTATTGTTATTTTGGAAAGTTCTTTCGAGGCAGAGAATACTTTAGTTACTTCTTTGTCATTATACCTCCAAATTTGAGCAGGATATACTTTTCTTTCACTCGATCCATCTTTATACGTAAATTGAACAATAATTGGCATTACTAATCCACCAGGTTTGTTATATGTAATTTCATAATGGTATTTTGAGTCTTTGCCTTTTTTAGCACCAAAACCTAATCCTTCTGTTTTGTCCTCAATAAAATTAACGTTATCTCCAACTATTTTTGTGTGATATTTTTTTACACTTTTAATACCAATATCATTTACATCTGTTGTATAAAACCAACCTCTCCAGAACCAATCTAAATCAACTCCAGAAGCATCTTCCATAGATCTAAAGAAATCTGCTGGTGTTGGGTGTTTAAACATCCATCTTTGCGAGTAGGATCTAAATGCATGATCAAATAATTCGTGTCCCATAATAGTTTCTCTTAAAATCCATAAGGCTGTTGCAGGTTTGCCATATGCATTATTACCAAATTCATATACATTGTCTCCTTTGGACATAATTGGTGCAATTTTAGATTGATCTCCACTCATATATTTGACAATATTTTTTGGATAGCCCCTTGTGATAGGAAAGTTTTTGTCATAAGCCAATTCTGCTAACATTTCTACATAAGAATTTAATCCTTCATCCATCCAAGTCCATTGTCTTTCATCGGAATTTACAATCATTGGAAAAAAGTTGTGTCCAACTTCATGGATTGTTACTTTTATCATTCTGTATTTAACTCTATCAGAATAAGTTCCATCAGCATTTGGTCTTCCCGGGTTGAAACAAATCTGGGGATATTCCATTCCCATTTGTCCATCAACAGAAATTGCTTTATGATATGGATAATCAAATGTGTATTTAGAATACGTTTTTAAGGTTTGAGCAACCGCTCTTGTAGAGTGTTCACCGTATAATGGATTTGCTTCTTTAGAATATAAAGAATAAGCCATTACAGATTTACCATTAATATCAACTGCCATTGCATCCCAAATAAATTTTCTTGAAGTTGCAAATGCGTAATCTCTCACGTTTTTAGCAATAAATTTCCAAGTTTTAGTTTTTTTAGATTTGGATTTTTCTATTTTGGTAGCTTCTTGTTGAGTTCGAATTACGACGGGTTTATCGTAAGTTTTTCGTGCTTTTGATAACCTATTTAATTCATTTTTTGTAAGTACTTCTTTTTCATTTTGTAAAACTCCAGTAGCACCTAACATGTGATCTTTAGGTGTTGTAATATTAACAGTATAATCTCCAAATTCTAATGCAAATTCACTTCTTCCCCAAAATTGGTCGTTTTGCCAACCTTCAACATTATCATAGACACATAATCTTGGGAAAAATTGAGCTATTACGTAGTTATTATTGTTGTTTTCTGTAAAGTGTTCGAAACCTGATCTACCACCATCTTTTCTGTGATTGTTAATGTTGTACCACCACTCAATTTTAAAAGAAAATGTTTTTCCAGACGCTAATGGTTTTGGTAAATCAATACGCATCATTGTTTGGTTTATTGTGTGCGAGAGTTTACTTCCGTCAATATTTGTCACGCTCATAATATTAAAACCTCCATCAAAAGGATTCGAGGGAAAGCTGCGGTCAAACCACTTTTTATTCATCACTTTTGGAACTCTGTTAGTTGCGATATCTCGAGACTTAGAATCTTTTGCTCTTACATTTTGGTCTAATTGCACCCATAAATAAGCTAATTCATCTTTAGAATTATTATGATAAATAATGGTTTCTTTACCCGTAATTTTTTGATGTTCGTCATCTAACACAATATCCATTATATAATCTACCTTTTGTTGGGTATAATTTATACCGGGAGCACCAGAAGCAGTTCTTTGACTATTAGGAGTTGCCAATTCATCTTTAAGTTGCTTAAACTTATTTTGATTTGTATGACCTTGCTTTGTTATTTTTTCTTGAGCAGATACAGATGCTCCAATAAAAAAAACAGTTAGTAATTGTAGCGTAATTTTTTTCATTTGGGTTTGGATTTTAATTGTACAAAATTTAAGGATTGCGAGAGTTAAAAAAATTAATGTTTTAATAAACCTTTATCATTTTTGGCAGTTAATAAAATGCTTTTATGTTTATCACCATCCTTATATTTGATTAAATTTTGTTGTTCTAAAAAATGTTTCGTTAAAATTTTATTTTCAATTTCTATGCTATTTACTTCTTTTATATTTTCAATTTCTAGATAAAAATAGACGAGATCCCCATCATATTCTTTTCCTATGTAATTAAATTCTTTGGGTATATTATCAATTTTAAGGTGAAGTTTTTCTTTTAAATACTTAAAAAAGTAAATATCATTATTTTTTAATTCCTTTTTTGTCTGAAGTTTTAAATCAATGTTGTAATTTTTATTTAAAGCAATTTCTATATCGTCCATAAAAACATTAATTGTTATTTGAACAGATTTTTTTTCGCTTCGATATTCTATTTGAGTAAGACTCAGATAATACTTGTGAGCTGCAAAAGAAAGTAGAGGAATAATAACAAGAATTAAATAAACTTTTTTCATTTTTAGACTAAAACAATTATTAAGCCAAATTACTCTTTTTTTATGATTTTTAAATAAGACGTGCTTTCTTTCTGAAATTTTTTTATCAGTTCTAAAACCTTCTTTTATTTATAAATATTTTAGAAAATGAGAATAGTTTTCTTTAGAAACCTTTTTATGTGCAAAGTATTTTATCAAAATAAACTTATACTCGAAATGTATTCAAGAGTTTATAGTTTATATCTAGGTAAAAAACTATAAAGTGAAAATGGTTAATAAAATACCTAAAAGAATAGCAATAAACTTTTTTAGGTTAAACTTATGATTTTCGGTACTTTCAAACAGTATAATTGTAGAAATGTGAAGAAAAACACCAATAATTAGAGCAGTAATTTCTAATGTATAAGTTGTGAAAAAAAGAATTTTATCTCCAAATAATATTCCTAGAGGACTCATTAATGCAAAAACTATCAAAAAAACATAAGTTATTTTTTTTGGGTATTTGGTCTGAATTAAAAAAGTAGTTAAAACAATAGCAATAGGTATTTTATGTATTACAATTGCCCATAATAAATTATCATTGGCATTATGAATAGGTAAGCCTTCAGAGAAAGCGTGTATGCATAAACTTACAAATAATAATGTTGGAAACTCTTTTCCATTAGTATGAATATGAATATGACCATGTTCTGCGCCTTTAGAAAAAGATTCTAAAATTGACTGAATAATAATTCCAGCTAAAATAAAAATCCCTACTTTCTTATATGTTGTAGTTTCAATATACACCAATGGTAATAAATGTAAGATGGTAACCGATAAAAGATAAGCTCCGCTAAATGCTAATAATAAATGTACCAATTTACTGTTTGGTTTTAAAATAAAAACCAATATCGAGCCAAAAAGAACAGCGGCTATTAAAAAAATATAACTCATTTTGCAATAAGAATTAATCGTTCAGAAGTGTTAGCTTCGAATGCATTTAAATCATAATCCCCAAAAACATTTGTAATTGTAAAACCAACTTTTTCAAAGAAAGCCGTCATTTTATCTAGATCTAAATATTTCACTTGTTCTGTGTAAGTGTGATTTTCTCCATCAGCAAAAAATGAAATATGCTTGTAGATAAAACCATCTTTAATTTCTCTTTTAATATTAAAGGTAATCGAATTTACTATTTTTGTTTCTTTTGCAACTAAATTTAATTTTACTTTTTCAGCATTTAAAAAATCAAACACAAAGAAACCATCTTTTTTTAAACTTTGTTTAATATTATTCAGAATTAAAATATCTTCTTTATCATCTTCAAAATAACCAAAGCTGGTAAACAAATTAAACACAGCATCATACTTATTATTAAAAGGGGCACGCATATCATGCACTTTAAAATTTAAAGTCTCGTTCTCAAATTCTTTAGCCAATTTAATGCTATTGGCAGCTAAATCTCCACCAGTAACTTTATATCCTAAAGAATTTAAAAATACAGAATGGCGACCTCGCCCACATGGTAAATCTAAAATATGAGTTGTTTTTGGCAAATTTAAAAAAGTAGTGATATGCTTCATAAATAATTGTGCCTCATCATCATTTCTGTCTTTATAGAGAATATGATAATAGGGCGTGTTAAACCAATTTGTAAACCAATCTTTTGTTTTCATTTTTATAAAATTGCAATAATTTGATTTTTATAACTATAATTAAGTAGGTTTCTAATTGCTTTTAACGACCAATTGCAAATCTCTCAAATTTAAGACTGTAAAAGTAACTAAATCTTACGTTTCAAAAAATGAAAAATTTAATTACTATTTATCCTATTAATAAAATGTATTTTTGCAATCAATTTTATGAGTATGAACAAAGATTTTAAAATGACAGCAACAACACTTTTTGGTTTAGAAAGTGTTTTGGCAAATGAGTTAAAACAACTTGGAGCTCAAGATGTTAAAGAAGGCATCAGAGTGGTTTCTTTTAGAGGTGATACAGGTTTTATGTACAAAGCAAATATTGCTTTAAGAACTGCTGTAAGAATTTTAAAACCTATAAAAGTTTGTAAAATTTACGATGAAGAAGACTTGTATGAAGCAATTCAGAAAATAAAATGGGAAAACTATTTAGAAACTGAAGGTACTTTTGCAATTGGTGCAGTAGTAAACTCAAAGAACTTTACATCAAACTCACATTATATTTCTTTAAAGTCGAAAGATGCAATTGCAGATTATTTTCG
>Ga0115569_10002080_pt1 | contig 15292 bp, 10 predicted proteins | sample COGITO_mtgs_1205_2_FD_87295 | JGI IMG/M metagenome (GOLD analysis project Ga0115569, IMG submission 87295) | Pelagic marine microbial communities from North Sea - COGITO_mtgs_120503 | ecosystem: Environmental > Aquatic > Marine > Epipelagic | place: Germany:Helgoland, sampling site Kabeltonne... | reverse complement strand
GAGCATACATTGCCACTGTTATGATCGATCTCGTTAAAAAAACAATGTTGGCTGGCATAGGCCTAGCCGTCGTGACGAAGGACAAGGTTCTGGAGTCGCTCGATGAATTAGTGCAAAAAGGCCAGCTGACCAAAGAGGAAGCGGCTGCGATGTCCGATAAAATCGTGGAGGAGGGCAAGGTCGAGACCGAGAAGGCTAAGGTCGAAGCGAGTAAGCTCTTTATTGATATGCTCAACCGCGCCAATGTCGTGACCAAGAATCAGTACGATGCCCTCGCCAAACGTGTGACCGAACTCGAAGGCAAGCTGCATAAGGAGTTTCCGAATTCAGATTAGCCGAGCTTTTCTGACTTTGGAGGTATGAAAGTAAGAAGGTGGGAGAAGAGTCTACGTACGCTTCACAAACAGCCCTAAGCTCGCCGCGTAGCCATGGAGCAGCGTGCGGTTTTGACTGGTCGCAAATTCACCGTTGCAAAACAATCCGATGATCGGGAGGTCGGGGTAGATCTCGTGGATCATGCTGACATCGTGATCGGGCACGCCGTATAGTGAGGTGCCGCGACCGATGCAGTCGCACAGGCAACTGCCGTAGATGGTGCGGTCGGCCAGTTCTGCTGCCTTGAGTTTGAGATGTAGCTCGAAATCGCTAGACGCGGTGCTGGCATCGCGAATTTGAAATTGAAGATTTTGGCCAATACGCAGCGGAGTGGCGATGGCGACGGCACCGGTTTTTGGATCGATGGCGGCGAGGTTGCGTACCAAAAAGTCGCCGGCGCTGAAGCTCGCTTTATATTCATCGAGTACGAGGCCAATGAAGACATTGCCGCTGGCTTTTTGTTGTTCTTGCTGCGACATGCCTTCGAGGGTGTCGCGTAGCACTTCAAGGATCGGGCGGTTGCCGATCTGATGAATGATGTTGTCTTGGGCTTGTGTGATCGTCCACGGCGAGCCGACGGGGCGGCAACCTTGCGAGATCAGCGGCTCGATGGTCACGGCGCCCTCAAGACCCAGGGCAACCGCGCCGTCGGTGTACACGGCGCCATTTAGGTAGAGCTCAGATTCGTGTCCATCGGTAGCGGCGCAGGCAAATCCACCAATCGTGGTGCGATGCTCGGTGGCGTGATCCCAGTCGGGCAGCCACGCTTCGTTACCAATGCTCTCGGAGGACGCAAATAGGGTCCAGGCATTGACGTTTTCAGGATGTGGGCCAATCGCCGCGCGAATTTTTGTGACTCGATCCGTGGGCTCAAAGGTATCCAGTGGCAGATGGATCGCGCGCGCTTGTGTGCCCGGCAGGTGGTAGAGTGCGATGCAGCAGCCCGCTTCATTCTCGATTTCCTGATGGCCCGCGATCAAGCCGCTCGCGGAGCAGCCGATCAAGGTGGGCACGTGCGCATAGATCTGCACGATTTCCATGATCTCTTTACTGCGGTGGCTGCACCCAGCGGTGGTGAACAGTTGGCCGAAGGTGACGGGGCCAGCGAGGGCCTCTCTTTGAGTCTTTGCCCAGTCTTCAATCTCCACCTCGTTAAAAGGCAGAGTAAAGTATTTTACGACGCTGTGACCTGGAAGAACCGACATAAGAGAATGCGCACGGCATAAGCAGTAGGCTTTAGGTATAGCGAAGAGTGGCCTGCGTGACGATTAAAATTTTCAGCTTAGCGAAAGAGTGCCAATGCGAGCATCATTATGGAGACTGGTTAGGGGCAATGGCTTTGGATAAGAGATTGATTTGTCGGGCTGAATAGCACTTGATGATATTTTAATTATGTCGAAGGAATCGAAAGAGCACTTTAAGATATTACTGTTCGAAGATAATTCAGCGGAGGCGGATTTCGTCGGGGAGTGTTTGGAGCAGTCCAATCTAAGTTTCGAGATACTCGCAGTAAAGTGCCTTGCCGATGGGTTGCAGGCCTTAGATGCGCAGACGTTTGATCTCATCCTTCTCGATCTGTCGTTACCAGATAGTGGTGAAATCGCGACTTTACAGGCAGTGGTTGGTGCTGCTCGAGATGAGGTTATCATCGTGCTGTTAGGCGAAGACGATGAAGAGTTGTCACTCAAGACCCTACAGGAAGGCGCTCAGGATTATTTGTGTAAGGATCGCTTGAGCGGTGAAGTGCTGCGCGGTTCGATTCGCTCTGCGGTCGCACGAGCCAATTGGATGAAGAAAGTGACATCACAGACTCGGGAGGTGCAGAGCAATGCCGATCTGTTGCGGCGAATATTTGATGCGAATACGGATGCCATGTTGATTTTAACGCAGGAGTACGAGATTAAGTTCTTAAATCCTGCGGCGGCTCAGCTCTTAGAGGCGCAGCCGGAGTCGCTGGTTGGAGAAATATTTCCGTTTGAAGTTGAGCGAGGTAAGCGAATTGAGCTGGAAGTTCCTGGGCCTGAAGAGAGCACTCGCTTGGTTGAGCTCAATGCGGTTGATTTAGTCTGGGAGAGAGAGGGTGCGTTGTTGGTGATTTTGCGAGATGTGACGCTACACCGTAGTGCAGAGTTGGATTTACAGCGAGAGAAGGAGCGCCTTGCGGTGACCTTGGACTCGATCGCAGACGCTGTGATTGCAGTTAATCCGAATGGTGAGGTCGAGCGCATGAACCAAGAAGCCGTGAAGATGATTGGCGTGACGCTGGCGAGTGTGTGCGGCCAGCGCTTGGGCGATGTGCTGAAGCTGCGACATCCGAAGACCGGCAAGTTAATCACAGATCCAGTCGGCGTGTTTCTTTCACAGGAAATTGCGCCAGAGCTGGGCGTTTCTTTAGCGGGAAGAGACGGCGCCGAATTTTTGGTCACCGTGGAGATGCGCTGTATACTAGAGGGCGACCCGAGCCAGCATGGCTGCGTCGTTGTGCTGCGTGATGTGACGTCGCACAAGAAAGCAGAAGAAGAAATCTTTCAGACTGAGAAACTGCATTCGATTAGTTTATTGGCCGGAGGTATTGCGCATGACTTTAATAATATTCTGACTGCGATATTGGGGAATATTTCCATGGTGCGCATGGGGATGGATGAGGGGGACATTGGTTCGAAGAAACTACTCTTAGCAGAGAAGGCGGCGCTTCAGGCGACCTCTTTGACTCAGCAATTACTTAGCTTCTCAAAAAGCGGTACGCCGCTGCTGGAGGCCACCACTATCGATCAATTGGTGGAAGATAGTACGCAATTCATTCTTCGTGGTTCGAATGTGAAGTGCGAAGTGCATAAGGATGATAATTTATGGTCGGTTGATGCGGATAAGGGGCAGATCAGCCAGGTCGTGAATAACCTGATCATCAATGCAGACCAAGCAATGCCCGAGGGAGGCATCATTCGATTAGATTTAACTTGTGAGCATGTCAGCAGTGGGGACATCCCTTCGCTGCCGTCGGGCGATTACGTTTGTATCGCAGTGCAGGACCAAGGGGGAGGCATTACGCCGGACAATTTGAAGCGCATCTTCGATCCGTATTTCACCACGAAGAAGAATGGCAATGGCCTTGGCTTGGCGTCGTCCTATTCAATTATCAAGAGCCATCATGGACTCATGACTGTAGAATCGGTCGTTTCCGAAGGCTCCACATTTAAGGTCTATCTGCCGAAAGCGGCACAAGTAGCAGTGCCGACGCCAGCCGCGACGCAGGAGGATAATACGATCCATCCCGGCCATGGGCGTATTTTGGTCATGGATGACATGGAGGCGATGATGATGGTGGCTGGCGAAATTTTACAAGTACTAGGCTATGAGGTAGAGTTTTCGACCAATGGCGATGAAGCAATCGAAGCTTATAAAAAGGCCAAAGAAGCAGGTAAGCCATTTGATGCGGTGGTTTTTGATTTAACCGTTCCTGGCGGAATGGGCGGAGAAGAAGCGTGCCGGATCTTATCCGAGTATGATCCTGGACTGATTGCAGTGGCATCGAGTGGTTACTCCACCTCGAATGTGATGTCGGAGTACGAAGCAGCTGGATTTAAGGCTGTAGTGCCCAAGCCATATCGAATTAAGGATATGAGTGCTGCGTTGCATCGTATCTTGAAATAGCTCGATGTGAGACGCTTGATCGTCGATCGAAGTGTGTGTATCTAATCGTTCGAGCATGCTGATGAGCGCTACATCTTAGTTATGTATTTGGGCTTTTTTCGTGTCAGAATCAGTTCTGATTCATTCTTGCAGGAGCAATCTACCTATTCTTTAGTGAGTCGTACGAGGTTGTTCGGATTCAAAATCGTTACTTACTCTCGATAGAAATGTCCCCCAAAAATCTAGATACGAGCTCGCAGTTGGATACCGAAACGCGTCGATCATTATTACGTATTCTGTGGCGGAGTCGGTTTGGCGATTTGCGTGAGCAAAGCTTGATACGCCAAGGCAAGGGCTGGTTTCATATTTCAGGCATGGGCCATGAGGCACTCGCAGGCATTGCAATCCATCTCGAAGCAGATGATTACGCGTTCCCATATTATCGCGATCGAGCTTTCTGCACTCAACGTGGTCTCACTGATTTCGATCTAGCACTCGCGTTTTATGCGAAGCGAGATTCCTCCAGCGGTGGTCGGCAATTGACCGGGCATTTCAGCAACCGCGCGCTCAATATTTGGAGTCATCCTTCACCAGTGGGCGTGCATTTGTTGCCTGCCTGTGGCGCGGCTTGGGGCATACAACTTGATGGCAAACCAAATGTCGTGTATGCTTCGCTTGGCGAGGCGTCAGCCCGGCAAGGCGATTTCTATGAAGCGGTTTGTTTTGCGAAAGAACGGCAACTGCCGATGGTTTTTGTGGTGCAGGATAACCGTATCGCAATCAGTACATCGACTACGCACACGAATCCGATTGCACTCGGGGTATTGGATCGCAGCGAGTGGATACGAGTCGACGGCAGTGATGTCGAAGCAGTCGCAGAGGCGGGGCGTATCGCCGTGGGGCAAGCGCGTGCCGGGCGAGGACCTGCGTTTATTTGGTGCGATGTCGAACGTTTCTCGAATCATTCCAGCGCGGATGATCAGCGGATGTATCGTACCGCGGATGAGCTGGAAGCCATGCAGCAGCGTGACCCGATCAAACTATTTCAGCATCAACTCATCGCTGATGGGCTCCTTGCCGAAGATGAGGCGACTGCGCAGGAAGCGGAGCTACGCGAAGAGATCCGTGCTGCCTACCGTAAGGCAAGTACTCAAGCAGATCCATTGGGCGAAGAGTGCGGACTGCATTTGATCGGAGCGGTGACTCCTGCGCCGCCAGCGAAGATCAAACTCGAGAAGTCCTGCCGAATGCTCGATGCGGTAAATCGCACCTTCCACGCGGCGCTGGATCAAGTACCAGAGGTGGTTTTTTTTGGTCAAGATATTGCCGACCCGAAAGGCGGCGTATTTAACCTGACCAAAGGCCTCTCAACCAAAGATCCTGAGCGTGCAGTCAACTCGCCACTGGCAGAGTCCACGATCATGGGGGTCTCCGTCGGCTTGGCGTCTTACGGGAAGCGGCCGTGTTTCGAGATTCAATTTGTTGATTTCATTTATCCCGGTTGGAATCAGCTGGTGTCCAATATGGCAACGCTGCGCTGGCGTAGTTTCGGTCAATGGCAATGCCCGCTGGTGATCTATGCACCTTGCGGGGGCTATTTGCCGGGTGGTGCCTTGTGGCATAGTCAATCAGGGGAGGCGTCCTTCGCGCGTGTTCCTGGCATTCGGGTGGTCGTACCATCTACGCCTGGCGATGCGGCTGGCTTATTCTGGACTGCGCTGCACGGCGGAGACCCCACTATTATTCTCCTGCCCAAGCATCTCATGTGGGCTGAACTGCCTGCGCCGACTGCGGTCGAGGCGATTCCGCTCGGGCAGGCGCGGCTAGTACGATCCGGTAGCCTGCTGACATTAGTGACTTGGGGGAATTGCGTTGAGCTCGTCGAACAGACCCTGGAGTCGATGGACTCGAATCTGGATATTGAACTCATTGATCTACGCTCGATTGCACCTTGGGATAAAGAAGCGGTGGCGATATCGCTCCGTAAGACTGGGCGACTGTTGATCGTGCAGGAAGATAACATCAGCGCCAGCGTCGGTCAAATGATCGTCGCAGAGTCGTGCAGTGATCACACACTCTTGCAGCGCTTAAAAACGCCCCCGGTCATCGTCTCCAAAGACGACGTGCATGTCGGCTTTAACCCCATTTATGAGTACGCGGCACTGCCAGACCAAGCGCGCATCGCTGCAGCGCTAGAACGTTTGCTCTCAACCACGCTTGAAGCCTCGCTGCAACTCGACGCGTCATCGGCACCAACACCTATTGAAGACTCTATGATTGCTGATTCCAACCATCCTCTGAGCGCGACTAAAATGATCACCGTCCCGATACTCGGTGAAGGCATACGAGTGGCACGTGTCGTTTCGATATTGAGACATGCGGGGGATCAGGTGAAGGCCGATGATCCGCTTTGCGAGGTGGAAACCGATAAGGCGGTCTTCCCGATTGAATGCGATGAGGATGGCGTTCTTGGCGAGTGGCAAATCGCCGAAGATGATCAAGTGGCAGTGGGTCAGGAGCTAGTCGCACTGACTCTGTCGGGCGCAGTCGCTGAGGCTGCTACCACGAAACGAGCGCTCGCGGCATCTGAGCCTGTGGCTTATGATACGCTAGAGAAAACTGCGGGTCTTTCGCTCGAAGTGATCAAGTCTTTGCAGGGAATCATTCCTGCGACGATTGAGATGAATTGTCGCTGGGAGAAGGTTCGCGATGCACGTTTACGTAGTAAGAAAACCAGCGGAGGTACTCTTTCGACAGCGACCATGACGGCATGGGCAGTCGCCCAGGCAATGCGTAAGCATGAACGCTTCGCGTCAGTCATCCGTGGTGAAGAACTGGTCTATGATCCAGATCGTTTTGACCTAGGCATGGCAGTGGCACTTCCTGAGGATGCGTTGGAGACTGCAGTCGTTAAGCAAGTCAACGCCATGGAGTGGGCGGAGTTCTCAGATGTATTCAATGATTCACTACGTCGTACGCGTCATGGTGAGGTCGATTCGAAGAATCGCGTGTCCCTTTCGATTTCAAGCATGGGCGCTTACGATGTTCGTTCGGCGATCCCGGTTGTAGTGCCACCCTCGGTTGCGACAATTTTTATCGGCGCGCCTTATACGTTGCCCGATCCGCAGTCAAAAGATGGAGCTACAATCGAGGTCGCCTCACTAGTCCTGACCTTTGACCATCGATGGATCAACGGCGTCGGCGCAGCGGCATTCTTATCCGATGTGCGCAAGGGCATTGAGCGTTTCGATCTGGTCTAGGGCAGCTTGGCCCTAAGCTCGTCACATCTTTGATAATTTATTATGATTGAGGGAATTACAGCCGGAATCATTTTATCACTCGCCCTGTTTCCAGGGACGGTTTGGTTGGCCAAGGTCGGTGTCGTTGGTACGAAGCGTCAGGTGTTCGCTGTGGGACTGGCGTTTGCTTTGTCGCAGATGGCTTGGCTGTCTGTTGCTATTCCAGGCTTAATGATGATGTCGAAGCACCTCTCTTTTGTACGCTTTGGAATGCATTTGTTTGCCGTATTTGTATTAGGCTACATGGCGATTAAGTTTTTTCGCACGCGTCGCGTCGCGGTGTTAGATGATACGGGGGAATTGCCTACCGCGCGGGTGTTGTTTCGTACTTCCTTTAATCGCTCCTTGGCGATGCCGATGCGCCTGCCGATGGCAATGGCGGTGCTGCTGGCGACGGGGGTGTATGTGAATCATCCACCGAGTTGGCAGGTCGTGCCATCTGTTATGCTTGGTGCGTTGCTCGGTGTTGGTTGGTGGTGGGGGCAGTTTACTTTTTTATCAGCATTTTTTGCGAAACGAGTGCCTGAGCGTATTACCATAAAGTCACTCAATAAAATTCGGCCTTTCTGCACGGTTCTTTTTTGCCTTCTGAGCCTGATGGCAGTTTTGTTTGCTGCGTGAGCTGTGGTTCTCGTGCTGAGGAGGCTTAATTTTATACAATGCGTCTACATAACTTATTCTTATCACTTTGTCTGCTCGCTGTGGTGGCGACGCTTTCGGCACAGTCGAGTCGGCCAGGCATATGGCGGGTCGATTATTTGCCCGGATCGAGTCGCTTGTCATTGAAGTCGCTGCGCACACTGGTCGTGCCTGCTGAGACTGGAGCTGGGTTGTCGGCGGCAGTGGAAGACTTTCGCCACGTATTTGAGAGGCGCACGGGAGTGGCATTGGAGGTACAGACCGCAGGCTCGAATCGTCCTAAGTATGCGATTTATCTGGGTGATTCTGGCGGGATCCGCAGCCAGTTGCAGAATGATGCATTTATGATTCACCGCCAAGGCACTCGGGTGTTTGTCGCGGGTGATGGCGAGGGCGGGGTGTTGAATGGGGTGTATGCTCTGTGCCAACAGCTGCTTGGCGCCCGCTGGTATTGGGCTGGGGATTTGGGGCTGGAGTTGATCGGCTCGCCGCCTGACAAGTTCCCCGAAGGTCGCTGGCGCGAAGAGCCTGCGTATGTGATGCGCAGCTTCTATCCGATGAATGGCGAGTTTGGCCGACGCAATCGGTTCGTGAGGCATTTTCAGTTTAATCATGCGTTGGCGCAGGTGTTTACTCCGGCGCTCTATGAGGCTGAGCCGGGGGTCTTCTCTGAAGTGTATGGCCGTCGCCGCAAGCCGAAGGGAAACGCCGGCTATGATCCACAGCCTGACTTTACCGAACCGCGCGCGGTTGAAGTCGCGGCTAAAGCGGCATTGGCGGCATTTACGAAGAATCCCGAAGCGCGGAGTTTTTCACTGTCGATCAATGATAATACATTATTCGACGACTCTGAGGCGACGCGCCGGGTGATTGAGCCTGTCGAGTATTTCCGCGGTCGACCGAATTACACCGATTTGGTGTTTGGTTTTATGAATCAAGTCGCGGAGCAGGTATTTGAACAGGGCGGGGCATGGACGACACCTGCGGGGGAACCGCGCTATTTGACGGCTTTGGCTTATTACTGGACGGAGCAGTCACCGTCGTTCCCGCTTCATCCCAGAGTGATGCCGGTGCTGACCTCGGATCGAGCGCAGTGGCATGACCCAGATTATCGGGCGCAGGATAAGGCCTTGATTCAGCGTTGGGCAGATTCGGGTGCGGAAAGGCTTGCGACTTGGGATTATTACTTCGGCGCACCGTATGTGTATCCTCGCCAATTGAATCAGTGGATTGCAGAGAGTCTGAGATATATGAATGCCAACAGGGTCTCCGTCTTTTTCTCTCAATTGCCTTCGTCGTGGGGCTTGGATGGGTGTAAGGCGTGGTTGGCAGCCGAGTTACTGTGGAATCCCGATCAAGATGCCGCCTTGCTGATAGATGAATATTATACGCATTTTTTCGGTGCGGCTGCAGTGCCAATGCGGGCTTTCTACGAGCAGGCTGAGGCGCATCGCAATGCGAATGAGGGCAAGGCGGAATGGATCAAGTTTTACCAAGACGAATTTGGCATCGAGCTATTTGATGCGGCTCGTCTCGGTGAGTTGCGCGAGTTGATCGAGTCGGGCAAGGCGCTTCTCGCCGACGATCCGCGTCGCTTGGCACGTATCGAGGTGGTGTCAGAGGCGTTTCGCTTGACGGAGTTATTTGCGCAGTATCATGCGAGCCGCGCTCGTTTGGTTGCGAATGGTTTGGATGTGTTGTCGGAGCGGAATGAGGGGATGCCGAGTGCGTTACCCAAGCAACTGAGCGATTTTATTGCTGTGCGCGCGGCCTTTGATACATTTAGCGAGCAGTTACTGGAAGATCCAATCCATGCTCGACTCAAGTCGTTTACGAAATCTGCAAAGTTCGATCCAGTTGCCTTTGCTTTGGCTGCGATGGCGCAGGCTGGAGTTGAGCTCTCGGCAAGCGATTATCTGGAGTATGCCGCTGTCGCTGAGGTTGCGCAGCAATGGGGGGCGGATGTCGGAGCGTTTCAGTCTATACTGGCTAATGTCGATTTGCTGCACGAGGCGACCGCGCTGAAGGCAAGGAACTTCCTCGGCCCAGATTTACCAAATGTGTCTGGGTGGAATCTTGATTTTCGTCCTGCCGAGCATTTAGCGGTCGGGCCCGTCAGTGCGAATCAGGGTATCCGCGTTACGGGTGCGGATGTGTTCTCAATCTTTCGAGATGTTGCCGTGGTTTCGGGGCAGCGCTACCTGTTGGATGCCAACATAGGCTATCAGATTAGTCCGGATAATCGTACGCAGGTGAGGCTGTCATGGAAGGACCAGAATGGCGAGGCTCTACAGCGAGAGACACTGTTCCGCTGTCCGACGGGAAGTTCGGATGGAGTGCGACGTGTTGTGTTACCAATCCGCGCACCAGAGCAAGCGACTTCGATGCGGGTACGTTTCTTTATTTCGCGGCAATACGAGGGAGACTTTTTAGAGCTTCACCGCGCGGACTTCGGTTTAATCGCGAAGTAGTCGAATCGGGCGGTTAAATCTTGCGGGCAACCCAGAGGATTGGTGGCACACGTTTGCCGGTGACGATGGGCTCGTGGCTTTCCACTGTCCAGCCCGCTCTTGGACTGTCTGCATCCAGTCCGCGACTTGATTGGCTTCAGTCTGGCCGCCGTCGTGGCCTCGATAAGCGGTGACGAGTAGCAGACCACCTGGTTTGAGCAGTTCGCTGGCAGCGCGCAATCCGCCGAGAGTCGATTTGGGCTCCGTCTGAATGCTTTTGTCGCTGCCCGGGAGGTAGCCGAGGTTAAATGTGATCGCACTCATTGTCTGCGCGTAGTTTGAGCATAGCGAGTTAAGCGCTTGCGCATGGTCAGCAACGAGCAGCTCGACTTGAGCGAGGCAGCCGGCCGCTGCAAGCCGTGTGCGTGTGGCGTCGATCGCAGAGACCTGAATGTCGATGGCGATGACATGGCCTTCGGGGCCGACTAGTGTAGCCATCACTGTGCTGTCGTAGCCGTTGCCAGCAGTGGCATCGAGCGCGTGGTCGCCTGGCTTGAGGTGTGCGCCCAAGTAATCGTGGACAATGTCAGTGATTTGCATCGGTCTGGGGCGGGTTAGCGACTGTTTCGACGAAGCGCGCAATGTCGATTTCGGGATCGAGTGGTTGGCCGCTGAGTAGGTGTGCTAAGAATTGGCGGATCAATTCGGGGGCGAGTGAGGCGCCCTTAGAGCCGAGCCCATTGAAAATGTGCAGTCCGGCTTCGGTGGGATGGTTGCCTATGAAGGGGCGGATATCTTTGGTGGAGGGGCGCAGACCGGCATGGTGCTGTTTAACCGTGAGCGCGTGTTGTGGGGCGATAAAGGATCGCGCGGCATCGAGCAGTTCGCGCGCGCCGGCTGCAGTTGGCTCGGGGGTCGCGTCGTTGCTGTCAAAAGTCGCGCCGAGGCGAAAGGTATGATCGCCGTAGGGTAGTAGCCACTTGCGATGGTGGTAGATCGCGCGCGGCAGATTGAGTGTCGGGCACTCGAGTATCAAGGTCTCGCCTTTAGCGGGGGTGAGCGGTAACCAGTTGAACCATGGATTGTCCTGCATGCCGACGCCTTCGCTAAAGATAACATGATCCGCTTCGAGGTCGTGGTAGCTCCATTGCGAGTCCTGTCGAGTTAAGTTGGCGTGGCTGAAGGTCTCGTCGCGGAAGATGCCTGCTTGGGCGAAATGCTCACGCAAAGTTTGCAGCAGAAGCGGCAACCGAACGTAGGCGGCTTGTTTGATCTGAAAGCTGCCGTGTGTATCTTCAAATGAATCGGGTCCGTCGCCCTTGTCGATAGGGTCGCCAAGTACATTTGCATAGCGCGGGTTGCGCATACGCCTGCCTAATCGCTTAACGTCGGAACTATTTTGGCAATAGCGGACGAGGGGAATTGGGTGGTATAGTTCGACCTCGAACTGTTGCTCCAGTTCACGGTAAGTGGCAGCAGCATGTGAAATCAGCATATCGAAGCCCCAACTCTTGGTCATCCAGCGACCGGTGACGGGATTGATGATGCCGCCCGCGACTTGCGAGGCATTGGGCAGTACGGTGCTGCCGATGAGCGTCACGTGTTGCCCGGCTTGCTCCAATCGCCATGCGAGTAGGCAACCCGCGAGGCCCGCGCCGACCACAATATGTTTTTTGATGCTCATGACTGTCCTCTTACAAAGCGTATATACTGAAAACCTGGAAAGCTAAAAAGCAGGGCGGTGCTATTTCTGTCTGATTTCTTGCTAACCATGCTCAAATCGATAACAGTTTGTGAGTGAATATTTTTCATCGTATCCGTGCGTGTCGTTGGGGCATCCGGGAGCGTCGTTTGCCTGAGGAGAGCACGCGGGCGCAGCGGGGCACCTTTGGCGAAGACCTCGCGGCGGATCATTGTCGACGTGTGCTTGGCTATCGCGAAATAGCTCGCAACTGGCGCTATAAGCGAAATGAAATCGACCTGATCTGTCAGGATGGCGAGGTTTTGGTCTTTGTTGAAGTGCGCGCGCGCGCGGAATCGGCACTAGTTTCGGGTTTTTATTCCGTGGATCGTCACAAAAAAGATGTTTTGCGGCGCGGTTGTGGTAACTATTTGAAGCAGTTGAAAAAACCACCAAAGCACTTCCGCTTTGACATTATAGACGTCTCAATTTGCAAAGGTGGGAGTGGAATGTTGCAACATTACCCAAATGTGCCTCTTTTTCATAAACATTTTTCAGTCCAACGCCAACAGTCATGACGAACGAAACAGACGAATCTAGACACCCTTTTCTAAAAGGCTTGAGCAAGCATCGAGGCGCACCGCCGACGGTGGTGGTTATTTTTGGTGCCTCCGGCGACTTGACAGCGCGTAAGTTAGTGCCTGCTATTTTCAATCTTGGGGTGGATAATTTGCTGCCTGGGCAGTTTCACCTAATTGGTTTCGGACGTAAGCTGATCGAGGCAGATCAGTTTCGTGAGATTATGGATGAGGCGATCGATGAGCATTCACGTCGTCCTCTTAACAAAGAAATATGGGAGCGTGTACGCCAAAAAATGACGTATCATGTGGGTGGATACGATGATGGAGAAGCCTTTGTTTCGCTTGCTAAAAAGATTGATAAGATCGAGGCTGAGCTTGGCCGGGATGTGCAGCGTCTGTTCTATATTTCGACGCCACCGAGCGTATTTCAACCGATTGTAGAGAACCTCGGCAGTAGTGGCATGGCGCAGGCGCATGTCGGCACGAAGTTGGCCTCCAAGGTGATCATCGAGAAACCGTTTGGCCGAGATCTTGCTTCGGCGCGGGCGTTAAATGCCACGCTCAATAGTGTATTTGAAGAGCCGCAGATCTATCGAATTGACCACTATCTTGGCAAAGAGACGGTGCAGGATCTGTTAGTGCAGCGTTTTGCCAATTCGATTTTCGAACCGATGTGGAATCGTGAGCATGTCGATTGCGTGCAGATTACAGTCGCAGAGAGTCTTGGTGTCGGCACACGTGGCGGTTATTACGATGCCAGTGGTGCGCTGCGCGATATGATTCAGAACCATACGATGCAACTCGTCGCTCTGACGGCGATGGAGCCACCAGTTTCGCTCGACCCAGAGTCGATTCGTGACGAGAAGGTAAAAGTGTTGAAGGCGATTCAGCCGCTGGAGCTGAAGGTCGATGGTGGTGATGTTGTTCGTGGGCGCTACACTGCAGGTTTGGTCAATGGTGAGCCGGTCGACGGCTACACTGATGCACCAGGTATTCCGGCAGATTCATCCACAGAGACTTACGCAGCATTGCGCCTGTCGATCAACAATTGGCGCTGGCAGGGTGTGCCGTTCTATATTCGTTCGGGCAAGCGCATGCCGCGGCGTGCGAGTGAGATTGCGATTCAGTTTAAGCGTCCTCCGGGCATTCTTTTTTCGGAGGGTAAGAAGTTCGACGTGGCGCAGAACACAATGGTGATTCGTATCCAACCAGACGAAGGGGTTACTTTGATCATGAATTCGAAGGTTCCGGGCCTGGAAACGCGCACGCAGCCAGTGAAGATGCACTTCCGTTATGCGACGACTTTTGGCTCTAATACCCCTGAAGCGTACGAGCGTTTGATTCTCGATGCAATGATCGACGATAGCACACTTTTCATTCGTGGCGATGAGACGGAAGCGTCTTGGAAGTTGGTGACGCCCATTCTAGAGCATTGGGAAAAGTGCGGCCAAAGTGGGATCGCGGAGTATGCGTCAGGTTCATGGGGTCCTGCTGAGAGCGAACGCTTGCTTCAAGAAAAAGGCCACCAATGGCGCCGCTCGGGGTCGTAGCCTTTAAAGTAAGAACTGACTTTCAGCGTTCAAAACATTTCATTATGGCCGAATTAATTAATGCCCTTCCAGGGGTGGAACTTCCTGTTAGCGAGGTGACCAATAGGCTCGCTTCGATGTGGGATTCCGAGCCCTCGACTGCGCATCTGGAGTCGCGAGCGTCGCAGATGAATGTGGTGCTGCACTTTGGCCTAGAAGTAACGGCAGAAGAGGCGCGTGAGCGCTTCGATGCACTGATTCGTTTCGCGCAGCGCTATCCAAGCCGAATCATTGTGCTATGCCCGACGCGTGCGGATCTAGAGGGTGGGATGGAGAGTAAGCTTTTTAGCCAATGCTATATTGGTGATTCGCACCGCGAGATGTGCTGCTGTGAAGCCTTGATGCTGCGCTATAAGTCGGAAGATTTCGGATATTTGGCGAATCAAGTGTCGATCTGGTTGGAGGGCGATTTACCGACGTATCACTGGTTTAGCGGGGTTCCGGCGAAGCGGGTGGAGACTTATTTTGATAACTTGCTGCTGGGCGTGCGTCGTTGCGTTTACGATAGCTCGGTGGAATTGGAGGATTTATCGAAACTGAATTGGCCAGATCCAAGCCGTGTAGGCGATTTGGCTAAGGCGCGGTTACTACCAGCTCGGCAGGCGATCGGCCAGTTTATGAGTGGCTATTCGGCCGAGAGCCTGTGCGATGGCCTGCAGGCGGTCCGTGTGCGACACTGTGCATCGATGCCCGGCGAAGGTCGTGGCCTGCTGGAATGGGTGCAGTCATGTTTCACTGATTGCGATGACAGCAAGTCGGGCTTAACGACCAGCACGGAATTCTCACTGATCGAATCAGAGTCGTCCGACGTGAGTGCGTTAGAACTAGAATTTGTTTACAACGACGAGCGCTACTTGAGATGTCGCAAATTCAAGAATGGCTCGCGTGGCGAAATCCACGCTTCGTTAGGGAAAGGCGAAACGGAGGTCTACACTCAAGTGAAGCCAATGGCGACTGAGCAAGCACTGGCCGAAGCGTTTTTCTTTTAAGTCGACGATTCGTTGCGCGACTTAGCACGACTTATTTGTCCAACTCGTCGAGGGCTGCG
>Ga0115569_10002066_pt1 | contig 15355 bp, 14 predicted proteins | sample COGITO_mtgs_1205_2_FD_87295 | JGI IMG/M metagenome (GOLD analysis project Ga0115569, IMG submission 87295) | Pelagic marine microbial communities from North Sea - COGITO_mtgs_120503 | ecosystem: Environmental > Aquatic > Marine > Epipelagic | place: Germany:Helgoland, sampling site Kabeltonne... | reverse complement strand
TCGCAGCAGAACTGCCTCGACGCCCCGGAAGGCTTCGCGTAGCCTCAACTGCGAGGGGGCTTCGCCCGGGCCACCCGTGGAGTCCACTATGCCTTCGTTCTCGACCACTCTTTACATGCGGACAAGCCGATCGATTTCGCTGCACTCCATGTTTCGCGGTGCCGTGCTCCTTGCGCTCGTTGGATTGATCTCCGGATGCGCAAAAACGCCGGAACTCGCCACGCGTCTCGCAACCAGCGATCGCCTAGCAGAGGACAAGGCTCGTGACGTAGGACGCCGCCCCGCGGAAGTCCTCGCGTTCCTAGGAATCGAACCGGGCATGACCGTCATGGATGTGATCGCGTCGGGCGGGTATTACAGCGAAGTCCTAGCCGAAGCCGTCGGCCCGGACGGCCTTGTCTACGCGCAGAACATCGACTTCGTCTTGCAGATAAGTAACGGCGTGAACGAAAGAGCGATCAGCGCACGCCTAGCAGATAATCGACTTCCGAACGTGCAGCGCCTCAACGCCGAGTTCACAGATCTCGGGCTTCCAGCCGGAAGCGTCGACGTCGTCTTTACCGCACTCAACATGCACGACATCGTCGATGGCCGCGGTCCCCAAGCAGCCGCACAAGTCCTAGGCGCAATCCGCAAAGTGCTTGTCCCAGGCGGCACCCTCGGAATCATCGATCATGCCGGCGATCCCGGAAAAGATGCGCTTAACAAGGAACTGCACCGCATCGATGAGGCACGAGTCGTTGCCGCAGTTGAGGCGGCTGGCTACACAGTCGAGGCACGTAGCGGGTTGCTCCGAAACGTGGATGACGACCGAACAACGAATGTCTTCGTCTCGGAGATTCGCGGCCGCACCGATCGTTTTATCCTGCGCGCGCGGAAGACAAACTAACAACTCCTAGAACCGACCCCGAAGGACCGACACAATCATGACCATACGCATTGGAGTCGGGCTCGGGCTCGGCGGATTCCCCTTCGAAACAATCGACGCGTTCCGGCGCTGGCTTGATGTCTGCGAAACTTCGAATATCGACTCGATCTGGCACTCGGACCGTGTCGTGTCTCGCGAGCCCGCCTTCGAGCCCATGACTCTGCTCTCTGTCATTGCGGGCGCTACGAAACGCCTAAAATTCGGGACGAACGCCGTCGTCCTGCCCTTTCGCGACCCGGTCACCTTCGCGAGACAATGCGCGACGCTCGACTTCTTGAGCGACGGGCGTTTCCTTCCAACCGTCGCGATCGGCCGCGGCGATGCACCGGAGTGGGAAGCCACGGGGCGGGATCCCAAGGGCCGCGGCGCCCGTGCGGACGAGGCGCTGGAGATCATGACCCGCCTTTGGTCCGCCGAGAATGTTGACTTCCAAGGAGAACACTTCTCGCTCAAGGCCGCGACCATTAATCCGCGACCAAAGCAGCAACCGCTTCCTCTTTGGCTCGGCGGCTCCTCGAAGGCCGCCGTTCGCCGAACCGCACGCTACGGAAGTGGCTGGCTGGCACCCTTGCAGTCGCCCGCCGAAGCAGGTGTCACCGTCGCGGAGATTAAGGCTGAGGCGGCGCGCATAGGACGCCCGATTCCCGACGATCACTATGGCGCGACGATCCTCTTCAAGATTGGCAAACCCTCGGAAGATCAGCGCACAAAGGCTTCATCCGACACGAATCCAGCGAAGGCCGCTTATCAGCAAAGGCTGCAGAGCATCCAAGCAATCGGCGAGCCCGACGAAGTCCTCGCGCGCATCCGAGAATTCGCTGCGCAGGGAGTCACCAAATTCATCGCCATTCCTATGGCCCAAACCGAGGAGGAGATGATCGAACAGTGTCGCCTGCTCTCCTCGGAAGTGATTCCTAGCGCCAACGATTGATCGAGGCTCAGCCTCCTTAGTCCCACCCCAAGCGCCTCAATCGAGAATCGCGAGCACGTCCTCAGGCGGTCGACCAATCGCGGCACGCGCGCCCCGAATTAGGATCGGCCGCTCCATCAGAATGGGCGTCGACGTCATAGCCGCCCGCACCGCTCCCGAATCGGAATCCTTCGTCAGCCCGGCCTTACCGAACTCGGCCTGCTTCGTGCGCGTGAAGGCCAAAATATCCTTCCCAAGTCGAGTTCCGAGATCCAGGAGCTCGGCATCATCGAGGGGCGACTCAAGATAGAGTCTCGTTTCGAATGCAACGCCCCGGTCTTCGAGCAGCGCGAGCGTCTCGCGACTCTTCGAACATTTCGGGTTGTGCAGGAGCAGGATCGAATCATCAGCGTTTGGAAGGGCCAAGAAAATCCTCGAGGGAAGAGCGCCAGCAATCGCGATTCGCGGCGACGCTATTGATGATCGCGCTGAAGGCGATCCGAGTTGACAGTGACGAGCACAAAAATACGCGAATTCCGCCCGAAGCCTAGAGATTCGCGACGATTCGGGCGAGCCTACGGCCGAGACCAACCTTTAGGAGATTTGATGTCGTTGCTGCGATTCCTGGGACTCGGCGGGCCAACCGCCGGGCGCGATCAAGAACCTGAAAGCCTGGCGCTGCTCACGGGTCGGCTCGACAGCCTGCCCGCAGAAGATGCGCGCCTCGCGGCCGCTTTCGCGCTGCTTCTCGCCCGAGTCGCCGGCGCCGACCTGCGCACGGGGGCTGACGAGCGCGATTCTATGGCGGAACGCCTTGCCGCATTCGGCCAACTCGAAGCCGATCAAGCGAAGCTCCTCGTTGAGACCGCCGTCCAAGCCCTTGATTCTCACGGCGGAACCGAGAACCACCTGGTCGCCCGTGCCTTCCGAGATATGACGAAGCACGAAGAACGGCTCCGTCTTCTTCGATGTCTATATGCGGTCGCGGCAGCAGATGAAACAATTACGACCGAAGAGGACAACGAGATCTTCGGAATCGCGACAGCCATCGGTGTAGAGCGACCTGACGTGATCGCGCTGCGTTTTGAGTGGAAGGAATTCCTCGGAACCATGAAAGCGCTACCCCGAGAGCGGTGATCCGCTAGCGTCCGCCGCTTAAGAGGCTTAAAAGGGGTGACCAGAGATGGCGGCGCGGAAGAAGACGACAACGAAGAAGAAGGCAGCGGCTAAGAAGTCGGCGAAGCGAACAGCAAAGAAGGCAGCGGCTAAGAAGCCGGCGAAGCGAACAGCAAAGAAGGCAGCCAAAAAGAGCGCGAAGAAGGCTGCAAAGAAATCCGCCAAGAAGTCGGCAAAGAAGGCCGCAAAGAAGGCTTCAAATAAGAAGAGCGCCAATAAGAAGGCGAGCAAGCCCGCGGCAAAAAATTCGGTCGTGCCGAAGAGTTCTGGTGAACTCGTACGAACGCGAAACACCACGATCTCTGCACGGCTGCTGGGATCGGGGTCGAGCGCGGGTGGCAAATCGTCTTCAGGCGGCATTCAGCACAGCAACCCTGCGCGCGCAGCCATGTTGAAGCGATTGCTTCGGTAGACATACGCATTCGGTGCGGGCACCTTCTCAAAAACTCGCAAGAACCGACTAAGCATTGAATCGCCCCCGCGACCCAGTCGCCGGGGCGTTCGTGTTTCTGGAGTTTAAAACTCGTTCAGCCTGCGACCTCTGCTCGTTCGGAAAGCGCGGCGGTGTTCTCAAAGAGGAACTGGTTCGCAACGCTTGCGGAGAGGCGCTTGGTCTCTTTGAGAATCCCGCGCGGTTCGGGCAAGCCTTCCATATGGGGCCAATCCGAGCCGAATAAGACCTTCCCCGACCCCATACCAGCAATCACGTCCTCCAGGTCGTCTTCCCAAAACGGACTCATATAGACGTGCTTCTTAAGAAGCGAGACAGGGTCTTCCTTGAAATGCCACGGGTTGCGCTGCCTTGCTTGATCGAGATGATGAAAAAGATCACCAATAAAGCTGGAACCATTTTCGATCGAAGCAAGGCGTATATTGGGAAAGCGTTCGAACAGGAGGTCGCATCCGAGCGAGAAGAGATAGTCGCTCGCTGCGCGACCTAACACGAGATTCTTCACAGAAGGGCGTCGGCTCATCCCGATCGAAGCTCTTCCGAAGCCATCCTCGCAATAGCCATTGCTCGCGTACCCGGAATTCCCTGTATGGATCACCGCCGTAATTCCCGATTCATTCACACGCGCCCAGAAGGGGTCAAAGATCGGATCGCCCGGCGCACGATCTCCCGCCGCCGTGCGCGTCGCGGCGGGACGCATCACGAAAATGCGCGCATCCCGACGAAGCGCCCATTCGAGTTCGCGACACGCCCAATCCGGATCCGCCAAAGTGATATAGGGCGCAGCGAAAATTCGATCCTGATAGACGAGGCCCCAATCGTCCTCTAACCATCGATTGAATGCCTGAAAAAGAGCGCAGTTGGCGACCGGGTCATCCTTCAGGAGTTCCTCGTAAAGCACGCCCAACGTCGGAAAGAGCCAAGTTGCTTCGACTCCCTGCGCGTCCATCATCTCGAGCCGAGCCCCCGGCTCTCGGTAACACGGCGGCTGTCCTTCGAGATTCCCCCGCATCAGATCCGCTGCGGGTTTCCCTTCAGGGTTCCCTCGGTAGTACTCGTGCAGCGAACCGGCGGGGCCAACAGGGTCGAAGAGTGGGTTGCCGACCGAATAGTCGACCTTGCCCCCAACAACATGACGCATCCGGCCCTCGATCTCGGCCCACCGAACACAACGGTCCTGCATCGACTTCGGGACGTGACGCGTAAATGCGTCCGGCGCTTCGTAGTAGTGATTGTCGCAGTCAAAGATTCGTGGGGTCGCACTCATGATGTGAACGATATCGCCCCCACAGAGAACATCGAACTCGGCCGTCCCTAGCGCCCTGCACATCGGCCACAGCTCTCCTGCGCTACCCTGCGGGTATTGCACGAAGCGCCATTCAGAGCGTCGTGTATTTCATAAAGGGGGCAGTATGCGCAGCTTCGATTCATCGCGAGTCAGCAGCTCACAATTCGCGGAGATTTTCATCGGCGGCAAATCGTTCATCCCGGTCAACCTACTCCTCACGCTGCCCCTCGCTCTCGCGCTCTCGCTCGCACTTTCCTTGACGGGGTGCGCCGCGTTCAGCAGCTCAAACAGTTTTTCCGAGTCGAGCGGTAGCGTCTCAGAATCCGTCGGATCGTTTTCAGATTCGTCGAGTTCTTCGAGCGGCGACGACGCGGAAGCATTCCGTGATGAACTTCGCGCTTACGTAGTCGCAGCACTCACGCGAGAGCAAGATCCAGAAGCACTACGACGAGGCGTGAGTGAAGTCGCACTCGGCCATGGAATCACGGACTGGGAAGCGGTCGATGGCACATGGCTCGCGATCCATGAAGGACTTTCCGATGAATCCATCGACCTAACGGACGAAACGCGACTCGACTACGAGCGTGCTCTCGGTCTTCTCAGTCGTCTAGGACGCTCGCCTTCCCCGGCGCCCGTACGCTCAATTCCCTGACGAGCCAGACCTCCTCGAACTGCGCCTAGGAGTGCGCTCAGGATCCGTGCGAATTCCAATCCGTTCTGACTCCAAGCTCGTATTCAAGCTCTTTTGCGGGCTCATCGTTAGTTGTATTGCGCAGGTGTCTCTCGCCTCCGGTTCCGCGCTCTCCGTCGAGCAAGACCCACCCTCTCCATCCGCCGCAGCATCCACCGCACCATCCCCAATCGAATTTTGGACGCTCGAACCGAACGAAGGGCAGTCCGCCGGAGGCCATAGTGCCCTTCGCTTAGGCGAGTGGATCTACCATGTCGAGCATCGAGGCGATGGGCTCCTGCAAGATCGGCGCGACTCACGACGTCGCTTTGAATCAGCCTATCGCGGCCGCGACAACCGCAGCATCGATGTCTTGCAGCTCGACCTCACGCCCCTCGAGGCGCGCAGTCTCGTACGCTTCCTCGACGCCCGCCTTCTCGATCGGCGACTTCGCCTTGATGCGCTTGAGGAGTGGAACGAGGATCTGCGCTGGCTCGACCTTCAGTACGATGCATCCGCCGCGAGCATAAGAATTCCTGGGTTGGCGCTTCTCGAGCCCTCCGACTCGCTATGCGAGACATTCGCGCCAAACGGAGTCCTTCCCTTCGCGCCAGACGCAATCGCGGCGCCACTCGCCGAAGCGAGAAAGGAACGCGCACTCGCTCTCAAATCGGCGACGAGGCACGGCTCCGAGGCGCGCCCGAGCCTTCGCCGGCTCACCGAATCAACCGGGCTCGTAAGGGCTCTTGAAGCACTCAAGGGGTGCAGAGCGATTCAGCCATCGAGGCTCGTACGACTCGAAGAGAGCCACGCGATCGACGAAGCAGAGCTAGAGACGTGGCGATTAATCGAGAAACAGCTCTGGAGCGACATCCGCCGCCTCATAGCAAGTCAGCGCCCAGATCGCGGCCTCGCCCTCATTCTGAGCTGGGCACGCTGGCAGGCTGTTCAAGCCACCCTTCGCGAGCGCTACGTCTACGTCGTAGATGGATTCGCCGAAGCAAACGCGTCGGATCAAGTGACCACCGATGCCCTCAATGAAACATGGCGCGCAAGCCGAATAGCCCAGCTCTCGAAACGCATGGAGCGCGCTAGAACGTCTCTACGGGATTGGAACCAAGGCCGCGGCCCTCTCGAAGCGGAACTCGACCGGCTTGAGCGCGCCGCACATGACATCACCCATGAGAGGACTCGGTCAAGACATGGCCGGCCCCACGCAACCGGGGCGCTGTCTTCCACGCGCGCACTCGAGCGGCCCGTCGCGAACGCCATCGCCCCATGGCCCAAAGACGTCGACTTTGACCTTCTCCAGAAGCGCCGCGCCTTCGTGATCAGAAAACGCGATGAACTTCGCGAAAGCCTCTCCGCCGATCTCAACTACGCGCTCCTCACGCGGAATTGCGTCACCGAGCTTCTCGTCGCGCTAGATCAAGCCCTAGACCAGCCGTTGGACCCAAAGACGGGAAACCGCCGCCCTTTCGCCTCCGCGAGACGTCGCGCTCCCTTCAGCGCTCTGGCATTCATTCCCGCGGTCGCTCATCAGACCGTTGCTAGGGCCACAACCATCCGCGAACAAAGTCGGCTTCCGAGCATTCGAGAGTCCGCGATCCTTGAAGCGGAGCAACGAACCCCCTTCCCCCTCGGCATTCGCCTTCGCGAAGCGAATACCCTCACGTCCCGGTTCTACCGCCCCCATAGGGAAGACTCAGCCTTCCTATTCTTCGCGAATGACTCGGTCTTCTTCCGCCCCGCAGCCGGTCTCGCGAACCTCACTGCCGCGCTCGGAACGGGAGTTGTGGGCATATTCACGAGCCCCGTCGATCACGGACGGCTCTTTCAACGTGGCGCAAAGGGCGTTTTCATGAGTCTTCCCGAGCTTTTCTTCGTCAGCATTCGGCGAGGCAGCTACCCCGTCTCGCCTCTAATTGAGCCCTAGATCCTAGAGCGAGCAGTATCCAAAAGGGAGCGGCGTAGCTGTCAGGGGTATCAAAGTTGGAATTGCGTTCAGCAGATTCCAGACCCCGGAGAGGCCGGTGCCAAAACAAAGAAACCCCGGTGAGTGAACTCACCGGGGTTTCTTTGAATCACGTGGAGGAGAGGATTACTCCTCGTCTTCGTCCACCAGCTTGCTCTGGAACTTCTTCTTGAGCTCGATCGTAGTCTCGGCAGGAACCGGTGCGTACTTGTCGAATTCCATGGAGAACTCGGCCTTGCCCTGCGTCATGGACCGAAGATCCGTCGCGTAACCAAACATCTCGGAGAGCGGCACTTCGGCGTCGACCACCGAAAAGCCCTCTTCCTCGGTCGATCCGACAATCTGACCACGTCTTTGCATAATCGTCTTGAGAATCGAACCCTGGAATTCCGAGGGCCCTTCGACTGAAAGCTTCATGATCGGTTCGAGAATCTGGGGCTTGGCTCGTCCGTAGAACTCGCGGAATGCGCCCTTGGCTGCAGCCTGGAAGGCCATCTCCGAGGAATCCACCGCATGAGCGGCGCCATCGTTGAGTTCGATCTTCATGCCGATGACCGGGAAGCCAATCAAGCGCCCCTTATCGAGCGAAGCCCGAAAACCCTTCTCAACTGCGGAGATGTATTCCGTCGGAATAGAGCCACCCTTGATCGAGTTCGAGAACTGGAAATCCTTGTCGCCCTCGTCGTCGGAGCCGATCGGTGACACGACGCCCGCAACCTTGCCGTACTGACCAGAACCACCCGACTGCTTCTTATGCGTGTAGGAGAAGTCGGTCACCTTCGTGATCGTTTCGCGGAACGCCACCTGCGGCGCACCCGTCTCTACTTCACATTGATACTCGCGCTTCATGCGCTCGACGTAGACCTCGAGATGAAGCTCGCCCATTCCGGAGATGACGGTCTCGTTCGATTCCTTATCGACTTCAGATCGGAACGTCGGGTCCTCGCGAACGAAGCGACCTAACGCCTTACCCATATTATCCATCGACTTCTGATCGATCGGCTTGATCGAGAGCGAGATCACTGGATCCGGGACATGCATCGACGTCATGGCAACGTTGATCTTGCCGTCCGTGAACGTATCGCCCGAGGCACAGTCGACACCGAAGAGCGCGACGATATCGCCGGCGTTCGTGTCATCGATGTCCTGCATTTCGTCCGAGTGCATTCGAATAAGTCGGCCGACCTTCACCTTTCTACCCGTACGCATGTTGTAGATCGTGTCGCCCTTCTTAAGGACTCCCTGATACACGCGGATATAGGTGAGCTGTCCGTAGCGACCATCTTCGAGCTTGAATGCGAGCAAGACGAGCGGCTTGTCGTCGTCCGTATTCACTTCGAAATCGGCTTCGTCGTTGTCGAGATCGACGGCCATATTCGTAACCTCCGTCGGATTCGGGAGATAGCGAATGACCGCGTCCATCAGCGTCTGCACGCCCTTGTTCTTGTACGCAGAGCCGAGGAACACCGGCGTAAGATCCATAGAAAGCGTTCCGGCTCGGATCGCATCCTTGATCATCTCTGTCTCGACGTTCTCTTCGAGCATGGCCTCCATGAGTTCATCGGAGAACATCGACACCGCGTCGAGCATCTTCTCGCGGTATTCGTCCGCCTGATCCTGCAGGTTCGCGGGGATCTCTTCGATCCGAATATTCTCGCCGTTGTCGCCGTCGTAGTAGTACGCCTTCATTTCGACAAGATCGACAACGCCTTCGAGATCATTCTCGAGGCCGATCGGGATCTGGCAGAGGACAGCGTTATGCGAAAGCTTGTCGCGGAGCTGGCCGGTCACCTTGAAGGGGTCCGCGCCCGCGCGATCGAGCTTGTTGATGAACGCCATACGCGGAACGTTGTACCGCTTCATCTGACGATCCACGGTCATCGACTGCGACTGCACGCCGGAGACGCCGCACAGAATCAGGATTGCGCCATCAAGCACGCGCAGACTTCGCTCCACTTCGACGGTGAAGTCGACGTGGCCGGGCGTATCGATGATGTTGATCTGGTTGTTTTGCCACTCGCAGTACGTGGCGGCGGACGCGATCGTAATGCCGCGCTCGCGCTCAAGCTCCATCGAGTCCATCGTGGCGCCAACTTCGTCCTTGCCGCGCACTTCGTGGATCGCGTGAATCTTTCCTGTGTAATAAAGGATGCGCTCGGTCAGGGTCGTTTTCCCTGAGTCAATGTGTGCGCTAATTCCGATATTTCGGACCTTCTCGATATCTCCGAGCATCGTGTCTTCCTTCGAGCGACTGGGCCTTGCCCATCCTGGGGCGGGTAGCCTGCTTCGCTCCGCTCTTTCTTTGAGCAGTCTCGTGTTACGCGTAGACGCCCGGAATCGGACGCTAGGCCTTCTAATTATTTTAGTGCCGTGTGAATGCGTGGCCCGTTACGCCACTAACGTGTTGGCTCACGTCGCTTCTTGCCGATCCCTTACCCAAGAGCTGCTGAGCTCGTGGGCCCCTTACGACCAACCTCTACACTCACTTGCGTCACCCAGTCATTTACGGGCGTCACATGCGAGGGTTTGGCAGATCCGAACAATGCTCGTAAAAGCATCCTGTGCGTCTTGCGTGGAGGTCCGAAGCAGAGACGACGCTTGTGCGCGCGGACGACTTCGGCCACTGAATCCGGTCGGGGGCGGGACGGGTTCAGGGCGCGCAAATTAGCGGAAAGGCAGGGAAAATCGAGCCCCCGTTTTCGATTGGGTGGTCTATCGCCCCGCAGGGCCATCGGATCCGATCAGGAATCGGCTCAGCGACTCCGTGTCAGCTGAGCTGATCGCCCGCCACCAGCCCGGAATTCTTCGCCGCAACTTTCCCGTCAGAGCCGCGAAGCTTCTGGATTCGAATCGATCCGCCCGAAACCGCCAAAACGAGTCCAGCCTCGTCGACGCCGAGCACGGTCCCCGCAGCCTTTCCGGAATCTGATCGAGATTCGATCGCGCTCCCGAAGAGCCTGATCGGTGCTCCGTCGCGGAGCAGCCATGCGCCCGGCGCCGGATCACAGCCGCGAATCCGACAATCCACCTCCTCAAGTGGCTGCGAAAGATCGATTCGCGCCGCCTCATCATTCATGAGGCCCTGAAAGCTCGCGCCCTCTTCGCGCTGCGGAGTCAGCGTCGCCGTGCCCTCCCCAATCGCAGCGACCGTCTCGACCATCCCCTCAACGCCCATCGGATAGAGCTTGTCGAAATACAGCGAGGCCATCGTATCTGTCGCCTCGATCGGCACGCCCGCCCTCTGCAGGTAGAGCGGACCCGTATCGACGCCCTCATCGGGCTGAAAAATCGAGATCCCCGACTCCGTCGCGCCCTCTATGATCTGCCACGTCAACGCGGCCCCTCCCCGGAAAGCAGGCAGGATCGAGGGGTGAAAACACACCGAGCGAAATTTTGGTGCATCTACGATTTCCGGCGGCAGGATCACGGTCGTAAAGGGGAGAACATTCAGATCGGCCCCGAGCGCGAGATATTCGTCGACGCGCTCCTGAATCGCCGCACCCTTTCGCCGGTAGCCCTTGTACCGAAATAGCGGCCAACCCTTGGCTTCCGCCTCCGCTGCGAGGGGATCCGGACGACCTCCGCCGTCCGGAGGCACGTGGACCCCGACGATTTCATGGCCGGCTTGCGCCAGCCGGGTGGTCACATCGCGCCCGAAGGGCGCCTGTCCAAAAATCGCGATCTTGAGCGGCATGCATTCGACGGTAACACGCTCCTCGAGTCGGTACTCTCGCGAGATGCCTTCTGATGATCCTTCTCTTCCGAGTGATCCGCCTAGCGAGAGCGGCGCTCCGGCACCCGTCGACGGAGTCGTCGATCCTGCATTCCGCGTCGTCGAAGAAGCTTTCCGTGAAAATTTCCGCAGCCGCGATGAAGTCGGCGGCGCGGTCTGCGTATTTGTCGACGGAAAGCCCGTGGTCGACCTTTGGGGCGGCTACGTCGATCGCGCACACACGCGCCCGTGGGAACGCGACAGCTTGGTCAATGCCTACTCCGTCGGCAAAGGCCTTACAAGCATGTTAGTTCTGTCGCTCGTCGAGCGCGGCGAGCTTTCGCTTGATGCCCCGGTCTCAGCACGATGGCCGGAGTTCGCCGCCGAAGGCAAAGAGCACACGACTCTCCGCATGCTCCTCTCTCATCAGGCCGGTCTCCCAGGTGTCCGCGAAACACTTCCCGAAGACGCCATGCTCAACTGGGACACGATGTGCAGCGCCCTCGCGAGTCAAGCCCCCTACTGGGAGCCCGGGTCCGCACACGGCTACCACGTAAATACCCACGGATTCCTAAATGGCGAAATGGTGAGAAGAGCATTAGGCGAAGGCTCCTTCCGCGACGCCTTTCAAGATCGAGTTGCCCGGCCGCACAATGCCGATTTCCATATTGGCCTACCCGCATCACAACACGCTCGCGTCGCACCCATTGTCGAGGTGCCACGACCTCAGACGACTGAGAAGATCAGTGCCCTCGAAATGGCCAAAAAGCATTTCGGCAGTGGCGACCCGGAAACCGACGCCATGCTCGCTTGCATCTACTTCAATCCATCCGGCGTGTCCGGCTTCGGAATTGCCAACACTCCGGGTTGGCGCAGCGCTTCGATCCCTTCGACGAACGGACACGGGACCGCTCGCGCAGTCGCGAGCCTCTACGACACCTTTATGACCAAGGACGTGTCCGAGGGCGGATTCGTTGGAGAAGGCTTGCGTGCAGAAGCAACTTCGATCGTTTCCGACGGAACGGACCGCGTCCTCCGCAAGCCGTCGCGCTTCGGCCTCGGCTTTCAGCTCTCCCAGGCAACCCGCCGCATCGGCGGCGGAGAGCAGGCATACGGCCATTTCGGCTACGGCGGCACCCTTGGGTTCGCAGACCCAGAAAGCGGTGTGGCCTTTGGCTACCTGATGAATCGCCCCGGAGAGCGCTGGCAAACGCCGCGAACGAACGTGCTCGTCGAAGCGGTCTACGAAGCGCTGGGACGAACTATTCCGAGCGCCCAGAGCTAAGCATAATATGCCGCTCGCCCGAACATTAGGCGCCCGTGCGAAACCGCTTAAATGTCGACGTTCGACCGGTCGCTAATCGTGCCCGCAGGCTTTGCCGGCGAACCGACCGCCAGCGTATGTGGCGGAAGCGATTTATTCACAAGCGAACGCGTTCCGACAACACACTGTTCGCCGATCTCGACGCCGCGCAAAACCGTGCAGTCCGACGCAATCCAACAATGGTCCCCTATAGTGACCGGTTGAATCTGTTCTTTCCGGTCTACTGCCAGATCGTGCTGATCCGCATCAAAGACCCGCGACCCAGGACCGATCCAAACGCGGTTCCCAATCGACAAAGTCGACTTCGCGCTCAAATGGCAGCCGTTCAAAAATCCCTCGCGGCCGATTGTTATGCGCGCGCCCGGAAAAGCGAAGATGATCACAGGACCCAAATCGGAACGGAGCCAAGTATCCGCACCAATCTCCACACTCGCGCCCTCGGCGACGGAGATGTGCACGCCGCGGGCGAGTCGCTCCGTATAGACGCGCGGACCGATAGACAAATGCCCGCCGGGAGCGATCGCAAAATGAGACGACGCGAAGTTCGTACTCGATTCGGGGTCGAGGGAGAGGCCGGGGTTCTCGGCCAGGCGACGACGCAATCGAAACCGGTCGTAGGCCTGGATCGTCTTCAGTCGCCAGCGCAGCGCGAGTGAAGTCACGGACTCATCTTCCCGTTAGTCGTCCGGCTCACTGCCCCGGAGCGGACTGACCTTCCTTGAGACGGAAGGTGATAAAGCCATGCGTCGGGTCGTAGGGCGAGAGGCCCACGGTCACGCGATCGCCAGGAATCACGCGGATACGGAAGCGGCGCATGCGCCCTGAAAGCTGAGCCGTTACCTGCTGGCCACTCTCGAGCGTGATCTGATAGCGCCCTCCGCCGAGGATCTTATCGACGCTGCCGGTTGCTTGAATCAGGTCTTCACGTGACAAATCAGGTCAATCCTTCGCGACCGCTTCGAGCGCGGTGCATTCATCCCAGTACAAATTACTGGTTTCAGAGAGCGAGCAGGTTAGCAAACGGAATATGGAGCGGCGAATCGACCCTGTATTCATTCAATTTCAGATTTTCCGGCCCATCGGCCGTCCTGGCCCTTCCCCAGTTCCTCCATCTTGCTAGCCTCGCGCGCCCGCGGAGAGGTGGCGGAGTCCGGTCGAACGCGCTTGATTCGAAATCAAGTGTACCTTCACGGGTACCGTGGGTTCGAATCCCACCCTCTCCGCCACTCCGTCTTCCCGAGCGGAGACTTCCACCGAACAGAGTCGGTCGGCTCGAAAAAGCACGCGATTTCGCGGGGCTTCGCCCGACGTAAGGTCATTGCCACCCTAGTAGCTCGGGCGAGCGGCGTGCGGCGTGAGTTGGAGTTCGTGACTCCAGCAGGATCGATCCTGCGTATGCAGGTAGTAGTAGGCGTCGGCGATCGCGGCGGGATTCATGATCATCTCCGGATTCGCTTGGGCGAAGGGTAGAGCGCGGGTGCCCGGAGAATCGATATATCCGTCGATGATCACGTTCGCCACGTGGATCCCGTGCTCCGAGTATTCCTCGGTCAGGACTTGGGCCAGCGCGCGCGTCTGTGTCCGCGGGTAGTAAAGGGACTCTCCGGTTCGCCGCTTGCGTCCGCGAAGCGAGGCCGGGTTATTCGTGATGAGAAACGTCCCCTCTTGGCGCTCACGCATAGGTGCGAGCGCTGCCTGCGCCACAAGGAAGGGTCCGCGGCTCGCAAGATGCTGCGCGGTCTCGAAAATCTCGAGCGGCACGTGCTCGAGCAGCTCCTTATCCTTGGGCAGGTCGCGCCCCTCAAGGTATCCCGCGTTATAGATCACGACGTCCGGATCCCCGACACTCGCCCGCACGCTCGCAAAGGCCTGATCGATCGACTCGCGCGAGACGAGATCGAGCTGGATGGTCGAGACTTCTCCGCCCCGGGAGCGAATCGAGTTCTCAAGTTCCGCCGCGTTAGGCGCGTGGCGGGTCGTCAGAACAACGTGATGCCCCTCTGCTGAGAATCGTTCTGCCAGAGCCCCGCCAAGTCCCCACCGAACGGAGTCGGACAACCCAGAGCCGTCGATCTCGCCACCGTGGGCGAGCCGCGTGTTGCGGCCATCGGATTGCCATTTCGAAGTAGCCCCGATAATCATCGTGACGGGCGTCCGCTTGCCAGCAACCGCTCCTTCTTCGTGGTCTTGGCTGGCCTTCGTTTTCGTCATGGCTTCGCTCCCTCAGATTCTGGCGATGATGCCAGAAAAGCTTGGGAAACTCGACGCGGTCACGACTGGTGGCTCAAGTGGGGGATAGGAACTTCAAGCCGCGTTTGCAGCACACTCGATATTAGGCCGACAACTAGTCTCCGATGGAGGTACTCGGCCCCTTCCTCGAAGATTGGGCCACCGGAGCAGAGTGCTCCGCGTCAGGATCGGTGTTTAAATTGACCGGTGAGCTGGTCTGCCGAGAGATTAGTAATTGTCGGGCCCATCTTCGGGTGCATCGGCTTGTGCCCTATCGAGGGACCGAATCCCTTCCTACCAGCTGGGAGTGTGTGGTTGGGGTTGGCCACGCTGGCGATCGATTTTTCTCAGACGGGCGCTGGTTCACTCTAGAGACGAGTGGCCCGGCTACTCCGTCCGCCGCCATTGAGTACTCGGCAGCAGAGACTTCCCGATTGGGATTGAAACGGCTACGCCGCTAGTGTCGGACGGCGTTAATCCTATGGACGGAAGTTTTGGAGCCTGCAGGAAGCTCTGAGAGGTTGCCTTTGAGCCAGACTGCAGAAAATTTCCACGAGGGTGCGCCAACGGAACGAATTCCGGCATCGGTCCTCATCGCCTACGCGCTTCCAATGGCCGGTTTCTCGGCCGCCACGGCGACGCTCACGCTCTACCTGCTCAAGTACAGTGTCGATGTGTTGCTCGTCCCGCCC
>Ga0115569_10002064_pt1 | contig 15358 bp, 13 predicted proteins | sample COGITO_mtgs_1205_2_FD_87295 | JGI IMG/M metagenome (GOLD analysis project Ga0115569, IMG submission 87295) | Pelagic marine microbial communities from North Sea - COGITO_mtgs_120503 | ecosystem: Environmental > Aquatic > Marine > Epipelagic | place: Germany:Helgoland, sampling site Kabeltonne... | reverse complement strand
TACATTCGTTTGTCGTACTCTAAACCCGGGATGACGATATCTTTCCACGTGTCAAACTGAGGTAACGTCCGATCGCCTTCCGGCGTTAAATAAATCGAGTGCGGTATTTCCTTTTGCCAATCTCGAAAAATCGTCGGTCCTCTCGCCCCGGCAAAGACGAAAATATGATCTCTTCCGTCCGTGCGATTGAAATACGGCAATTTTCCTTTCACGTGCGATAAAACTTCCAAAAAATACTCGTTCGTTTCCTCCATCGCTTGCCCTTGGTTCTCGTGTCTCAACATCTCTCTCGACCACAAGAAACACTCGCCGTATTGCGGCACGAAGAACAAATCCGCCTCCTCTGGATTCATCGTCCGGACGCCATTTTTATCGTCCCTAAAGTTTCTATGGAACCAAATTTCCGTTCCGTACTGGTCGCGTTCGCATCGTCCGTACCTCTTCGCTAACTCGCTCGTCAATTGTTTCGGCACGTCGTAGACGAACACCTTCGGAAACGAAGACGACTCTTCTTCCTCAATCACGTTCGCACGTTTCGGACAGTTCACGTTCGTCCCATCTTCGTTGCATAAATTCACCTGCTTGCTCATTTTCTTATAACTCAAACTCTTCCCGGATACAGAAGACATCCCGAACCCGCTCGAATCCTCCCCGGCGAATTCGTCCAACGACCCGGAATTTTTATCGTTCGCATCCAACGCTCGCAACAACGCGTCTCTCTCTCGCATCAACTTTATAGCTTTCAACTCCGCATCGTGCGATAAAATATCCAACTTCACCGCGTAATTCACCGCTTTCTTCGAGTCCTCGTCTTCGTACGCGCCGCCGTGTTGGTTTTGGATCTGTTTCATCAGTTTTTGCGCGTCGATTTTCCGAGCGAAATTCTCAACATCTTCCCCGAAGCCGGCGTTTCTGTTGTCGTCGTCGATGGTACTCGTGTTCGTCGTCAGCGCCAAGAGGAGCAAGAACACGGACGCGAGGAACGCTTGAAAAAACAAGTGCTTATTATTACTGTTCGTTAGGGTCGACAATGTTCTTCTCTTCTCGTCCAAGCGAGAGGAAGAGAAGAGCGGGGGTGAACCCATGTTCGTAGTGTGAGGAGTTTTTAAGAGCAGCGGTTCAAAAACGCTCTCATGAAAAACGCTTGGAAACGCGATAACAGCAGTATTAATATTAATCGGTGGTTTATTCTCGTAGGATGTTGTAGTATACACGCTGTCTAAAACTAGTTTTTCTATATGTGTTGTTGTTGTCGCTACTCGCGCGCGCGTTTCTCGAGCGTTTCTTATTAAAATCAGTCGCTGTCGTCGTCGCCGCCGTCGGAGGCGGAAACGACGTCAAAATCGAACGCGTCGTCGTCGTCGAAATCGTCTTCACCTTCGTCTTCCTCAAAATCTAAGCTTAACTGTTGCTGTTTTTCTTTTTGTTTATCTGGTTGCTTCTCCGCGGCGGCGCGCTTCGAAGGCGAAGCTTCGCCAGGGGCGTTCGGAGCAGCTTTCGTTGTGAGAAACGCCAACGGGTCGCCGGGTTTCCACCCTACCGGGGGTTTCGGCACGCCAGCCGGCCACGCAGCGCCCGGTTTCCATTGCACGAGTCTTCGTATCAGCTCTTCCTTCGGTAACTTGGCCATCTCTTCGATTTCTTTTTGTCTCTTCGTCGTCTCTTCCTCTCGCTGTCGCTTCCTTTGCAAAGCTTGCTCGTGCACCAATTTCTCCTCGTGTCTTTTCTTCATCTGCGAGACGAGAAAATGTTCCTCCTGAGGTGCCGGTGGGAGTTGTCCGCACAGTTGACTCACCCCTGGTTGATAATTCAGCGGCGCGGACGTGGTGTACGCGACGCGTCTCGCGTATTCTAACAGAGTCTCCACGTTTACTCCGGTGTCTTTGTTCGGGAATTCGATGTGTGATTTTAAGATTCGGTGGTGGCAAAAGTCGATGGCGGTTTGGATTTTCCCGGCGGTTTGACGCAATTTAAGAAGCGCTTTAGCGTTGTTAACATCATTCTCGTCGCTTTTTGGTGGTGGTGGTGGTGGTGGTGGTTCCGTCGATTTCGATCGCGATCGTTTCCTCGCTTTTGTTGTTGTTGCTGCCATAGTACTAAACAGTCTCAATACTAGTGTTTTTAGGTGCGTTCGTTTCTTACGACAAGAGTTTTTTCTTCTTTTTTGCAAAAAAGTTGAACTGATTTTGGGCTGCTTTTTCACTTTTTTTTTATTTTCCTCGACCAAGCTGTCGACGAGTTTTTCTTCTTTTGATGTTGTTTGAGATTTTTTCGTGAGCTCTTTTACGACACGTCAGAAAAAATTTTCAACTAATCAATTACTACAATACAACAATGGCATCTTCTTTAACCTTCTCCGCGTCTGTCGGACAACAACAAAAAGTCTTCTCCGTGAAGAAGAACGCGAGTAGCAAAAAGAGAGTTTCGGTCCAAACCAAAGCCGCTTCCTTCGTGCGTTTTTGTTACGTTACGTTCTCTCTTTTTTTATGTTTATGTAATCTTTCTCATTTTTCTGATCTTTTTTACTTCTTCTTCTTATCCGCTAATCTTTTTAATCTGTCGACTCGTATCACTACAAACAGGAAGAAGCGTGCAAAGCGAACGGATGCGCGGCACTCGCAGCCGCGGTCGCCAGCGAAGGCTTAACCGCCGCTTTATCCGAAGGCAGTTTTACGGTCTTCGCGCCGAACGATGCCGCCATGGCTGCGTACAGTTTGCCAGAAGGGAAAGCGCTCGGAGATATCTTGAAATATCACTGCATCAAAGGGAAAATCATGTCCAAACACGTGACGAACTTCCCTTTAATCATGACTTTGGAAGGGAACAAAATCGCCATCGATTCCAAGACGTTTAAAACGGAAGGGAGGATTGAAGTCGGGATGCCGCCGCAAGGGACGCAAGGCTTGGCCGGGAGAGTTGATGGCGGGTTCATCGGCGCCATGGACATCGAATTCGATAACGGGATTATCCACGTCATCGACGGCGTCGCCACGCCGAAGCCGCCTTTGATTGGCCAAAACGGCGGGTACGTTGCCGGCACCGTACCGGGATCTGGCGAAGGCCGAACTGGTTTGGACACGAAAGTGTACACGAAGTAAGTCGTGAAATACGTATGTAATAAATTCTGCTTTGTCGCGTTGATGATTGAGATATCTCTCGTACATAATAAAGAAATAAATTAAAATGGAGTTGATATTGAGATATTAGTATGTAATGTTGTTCTTGTTGTTGTAAATGTTATGTTGCGATTATTTTGAGAAGATGATTTTATTACTTATTCTAACTTGGCGTCGCCTTCTAATCCTCTGACCGCGGCCATGCGTCGCAACGATTGCAGTCCGTATTTTATTTTCAACGCGAACCAATTCAACAAAAACAAAGCAATCGTCCCGGCGATCCACTTGGAAAACTTCAACCAATCCTCCACCGTATTCAATGCCCCCAACGAGAAAAAACCAGTCACTCTCAACGCTTTTCTCGCGTTATTCTGCATCGGCGTCAAAACTTTCACGTTCTTCACCACGTTCGATTCGCCTTTCGTCACCTCTCTCGTATCGCTCGCGAAATATTGAATCGTCGCCGGTTCCACCGTATACGTCCCCGCGTCTTTCACGTTATACACGTACGTCATCTCCTTCGTCTCCCCGACGTCTAAATTCGTCATCTTTTGTTCCAAACTCTCTTCGTTCACTTGCGTCCACTTCCCTTCGTTTCGTGTCTGTGGTGCTTTGACGACGACGTTTCGAGCGTTTGCCAAACCGGCGTTGGTGGCGGTGACCGAGACGGTCACGTTTTCGCCTTGGACGAACGCGCTCGAAGAGACCGTCTGTTGTTTGAAGAATACAAAGAAAAAGATGGTTAATAAAAGAAAAAAAGAGTTATCGTCATCTCTCGTTTCCTCGACGAAGGGTTCAGAGAAGAAAGAGATTCGTCGTTTACGTCGTCGTCGTTGGCGAAATTCGATCGCGGGGAAACGACGAGCGCACGAGTGGGAGATCACAAACACCGTCACAAAACCGTACCTGATGCAACAAAACGTGCGCGTTTTCCGAGGCGAACGCCGCGAGGACAGAAAAGGACGCCACGCAGACGCCAAAGAGTAACGTTTTCGTCGGCTTTGAAGAGGAGGACATGATGATGATTGATGTTTCTAAGCGCGTTTGTGTGTGTGTTTTAAATTTGTTTTTCGCGAGTGCGGAAATGAAGCAAAGGAGGAAAAATTGAAACGAAAAAGTACTGTACTCGTTAAGTCGTCCTCGCTGGTCGTCGAAAAGTAGACTACGATGATGCTAACGCTCAAATACTATATTTTATCAGAAACTTTTTCGTTTTATGTCTACGCGGACGTACCCGCCGTCGTAATTTAACCGCTCGCTCTTGGCGACTGAACTTTCCGTCGCGCGTAAATTTTCGCACTTACGAAAGTTTTCAATCAACTGGTCCAACATTTCGCGGTTGCGCACGGCGCCGAGGAGGCGACATCGCGCGTTTGGGGATGAAGAGAGACGTTTGTTTATGACTTTTGGGAGGAGAGTAGCGTGGTGGGATTCGTAGAGGCAATCGGAGCCGAGGATGATGTCGTACGTGTCTTCTTTCTCGAGAGCGAGGAAGGCGTCGGGCGGTTCTGTCTTCTCCGTGTTGGATGCGCCGTCGGCTCGCCAATCGAGCCACCGAACTTTTGTCGTCTTCTCTGACCCGTTCCTCTCCACGGACTCTGCTAACGCCTCCAGCAAAGGCGCTTCAAAATCCGACAACACGACCTCCTTGGCGCCTAACTTGGCCGCCGCGAAACCCACTAATCCAACCCCCGCGCCGAGTTCCAGCACCGTCTCATCTTTCACGTCGATTATAACACCGTCGTCGTCGTCGTCGTCGTCGTCATCTTTTGGTTCTCCCTCTTTATCGTCCAACTGCTCCGCCAACAACAGCGCCGCTTTCCACAACTTGCCCCCGACGCCGTTCGATAACTTGGTTTCCAATATCGACACTTCCACTCGTCCGTTTTTCATCGCGTACGTCTTCACATTCTTCTTCCTTTTCCGATGCGTTTCTATCGCTTCCAAGCTCTGTCGCAACAATTTTTGCACGCTGCTGCTGCTCGAAGTCTCTTTTTCTATTTCTTCTTCGTCGTCGTCGATATTCGTCGTCAGAGACACTTTCGCCAGCGCCTCGCTCAATATTCTCTCCGCCTCGGCCACTTCCGCCTCCTCGCCGTACACCTCGTCCTCTTCCACGTGTTTCGTCAACTGCTCGATCGCGCTCCGAAATCTTTTATCATCATCATCCTTTGTTCTTCTTCTGTTTCTTCTCCCCTCCTCTTCCTCCTCCTTTTCCTCGTCGTCGTTACTCCTCTGTTGTTTCGTCTCTTCTTCGATGACATCTAACCACTCGCCGACTCGTTCCCCGGCGATTAGAGACGCGTACCAATCGCCCTCGTCCGCGAATTCGCCCTCAGAATCATCAGAATCTTCATCATCATCGTCAAAGTTTCTCATCTTCTCATTTAATAATGATACTGCCGCCGACGTGGAGAGAGAGAAAGAAAGAGAACAACGAAGAAATTGCACAAAGAGGTGGTTCTCTTTCTAACGAACTTCTTCCCAACAGACTCCAAGACCGACTGTCCATCGCAATAAATAATCGAAGGCAAGAAAAAGAAAAAAATATCTCTCTCTCTGCGAAAGAAATGTTTTCTGGCAAATTTCTGCTCTTCTTTTTCGTTCTTTTCTTGACCTTTTCTTTTCTGACTCGGGTGTTGTCTACCGATATTTGTGTTATTTTTGGTCCTCGCGTTGGGTTTGAAACGAGGCGATCCTCTCCATTATAATTCTCAATTCATAGTACTCTGTATATATACATATATGCGTTCGGTGAATAAAGCGTAAGACAGGTCTCGGGAGCACACTAAACGCCGCGTAATTCTTTCCTCCGTCTGTCTGTCTGTCTCGAGAAGATGTCGTCTTCGAATACTAATGGTAACGGGGAAAAGATTCAGTTGAAAAGAAAAAAGTCCAAACGGCCTCCTCCACCGAAAGTGCCACCGCCGATGCAATTCCAGGAGGAAGACGCGGACTTGAATATCGCAGGTGAACGCGAAGAAGCGCTGAACCCATTCACGAGCGTGGAAAGGGTGGTCGTTTCTGATGGTTCGAAAAAGAAGAAGGAACAACAACAACGAGTGAGAGGACAGTCGGACAAAAGTGTATCGTTCGACCAAAAAGCACCATCGTTTCAAAAGAGGAACCAAGACTTGGGCGGAGAGAACGACGTCAACGACGGGTATTTGTTCGTGAGATACGTATCCATGAAACCGAAGATAACGATTTGGAAATCGCTGGGGTTCTTGTTTTTAGAGATCGGGTTGGCGATTGCGTTCATATCCGGGTACACGATGATGGGGAAAGGCGTACACGTGTATGACTTTTTGAATAAAGACGCGCACTACGACGCCGCGTGGTACATCGGGGTGAGTTGTTTCGGAGTGTTTTTTCTTTTGTGGTTGCTCGACGCGGATGTTATTTTAAGGCACGAAAGGAAAAAGATGACGAAATTGAAGGAGACGCACGAGGACGACAGCAGTGACGACGAGAGCGGTGAAGGACGAGTCGGGACGCGCGTCGCCGGCGACGCGGCGGAAAAGAAGAGTAAGAACAAAAGCGATGACGAAAACGAAAAGAGCGAGAAATCACTCAACTCTTCCGGTTCTGGAAAGATGTTACCGCAGGCGAGAGAGGTGAACGAGAACGATTTGCTCGATGCTAGCGAAGATGTGAAGAAGGATTATAAATTGAAATCGATGGCTTTGAACTTGGTCATTTTGATTTGTGGCGTTGGTTTGTTCTGCGCGGCATTGTTAGCGTCTGGAAGGTACGTGACCGCACCGGTGGTTATTTACGTGTTGGTGAAGATTGGTTTCACCGCGGTGTACAAGAAGAGCTTTTGCAGAGGCATTTCTACGCGTTCCTTCATGGTTGCCGCATCGAGATGCTCGTTTTTGGCCGGTGCTTTGATCATCGGCGCTTGGTTCTTTTGGGTCTTCGCCATGGAGAACAATTGGGATAAACACAAGTACACGTTTCCGAACCGTGTTTTCGAGTGCGATTCAACCGCCGCGGATGGGACCGATTCCGGTTGCGTCAGCGTGTACATGATGTGGATGTTACCCGGGGCGACTGGGTTCCTCGAGTTTCTCTTCGGCGCGACGGCGAATTTTCTCTCCCGACCAGGTGGTGCAGTAAGAATGATTGCGGTTTTAATGATGATTTTTGGTCTGGGTACATACATTCAAGTGTCCATTTCTGGTGTGGAAATGGGCATCGCGGACGATATCATCCAGTTTGTCGTGCTGTTCGTCGGGATGTTTCTCATGCTCCTGTTCGCCGCTGCCGGGAGAAAGAAGATTTCCAAAATTATCAAAGACACCGGCGTGGAGACGAAAGTGGCCGCGGCAACGAACCATCCAATCATGAAAGGTTTCTTGTTATGCGCGATTGGCCCGGCGCTACCGGCCGCGTTGTTAATCTCCGCCGTTTCATCCGCCTGCAGGCGGATCGGTCTCACGTTTCGACCGAAAGTATTGGACCAGCAAATTCCGGAAAACGAAAAAGATGGTCTCATCACGCACGAATGCCGCGCGGTTTTGAAGTGGCTTTTCGATTCGCCAACAACGACTATCGTCTACGCCACCTGGATTGCGCTTGCCTACTTCATAATCTCGATCGGCGTAGGTAAAGGCGCGGTGATTTTCCTGGCGTGGTTGGTTTCCTATTTGAAAGCGCAAGAAGTTTGGATGGTGTTTCTTGTGTTCTTTGGCATTGGCGTCTTTATGTTCTTGCTCCCGCCGATCCCAGGTCCCCCAGTGTATTTGACCGGTGGTATCGTCATCGTCGGTGCTTTGGAAGAGTCCATGGGCTTCTGGCCGGGTGTTATGATTTGCGGCGCCATGTGTTGGTTCGTCAAACTGTTTTCGTGCATGTTGCAACAGAAAGCCATCGGCGAGCCTCTCGGTAACCGCGTCGCGGTTAGAGCCATGTGTGCGGTCAATACCCCTCAAATGCGCGCGATCAAAGTCATCTTGTTACAGAAAGGTTTACCTATTGATAAACTCGCGGTGTTGTGCGGCGGCCCGGATTGGCCAACCTCGGTCTTATGCGGCATCATCCGAGTCCCGTTACACGAAGCAATGTTAGGTACTGCCCCGGTGATTGTTTTATACTTGATGTACGTCGTCGTTTCTGGCGCTGTTCAGTTGAAAATCGGCGGGTGCGAAGCAGCGACGACGGTTTCCACCATACTCGCCGAAGACGACACTTCGAAAAACTACTGGCAACTCTTGAACGCCGTCATGCTCGCGCTCTCCGCCGTGAGCATGGGCGTCACCATGTTCATGTTCGCCTATTTCATGGATAAAGCTTTAATTAGTCGAAAAGATGAAATCGACGCCGTCCCAATCGACGTCGAAGTCGAAGAGTACGAGAAAACGCAAGAGGAATTGAAAGTAGCGTACAAAAAAGTCTCCGAGTGGGAGGTATTGCCGAAAGGCCAACGCGCGTTGTTATGTCTCGCGTGTATATTTTCCGTCGGTAGCGCCCAAGTAGCGACCGTTTTATCCACGGAATGCTTTAAAGAGTTTGGCGTGGCGTGCGAAGTAGCCGTGATGGATGTCGTCACTTTGTTTGGTTGGATCGTTTTGGGTGTGCACGCGGTTGGTTTTACTTTGATGATCGCGTATGGGAAGGTTCAAAAGAGAGCGGCGACGCGGTACCTCGAGAGCGGGTTGAGTAAAGAGAGCGCTTAGACGAATAAGGCTAGAAGGTGCCCACCTTACCGATGATAGTATATATTTTATGATTTGAAAGTGAGTGAGAGAGAGAGAGAGAGAGAGAGAGAGAGAGAGAGAAGAGAAAAGAGAATGCCTTGTATTTAAAAGAGAGAGAAACTACTACTACGTGTACTCCGTTTGAGATTTTCATTTTTCAGTTTGAAACACCATCCCCTGACAAATTTTCTGAGTGCGTCACACGAAACACTTCACTTAAAAAGAGCAACAAAAGAAATCGGACCCCATGTCCCTCCCCTCCTCCACAGTTTCCTCTCTTCTCCAAATCCTCTCCCAACCCGCGCTCATCTTCCTCAGCGTGTGGTATTACTCGTTCCGAGCGTTGGTTGGAATTCCCATAACGCTTTTTTGGCAGCTCCTTTTGTCTATCCATTCTCTCGGTTCAAAAACAAGAATAGAACGCGAAGACGAAAGGAAGGTGCAATTCTTCGACGGCATCGTCACGCACGTTCGTAAATTGCCCATGAGACGGAGCTTCCGGTACCCGCTGAGAATGGCTCTGGTAAACCTCAGCAATCCTCCAACGTGGTGGAGAAAGAAACAGGCGAATTTGCACTTGAATGCGAATGAGATTTGGGAACGAACGCGCGAAGACGTGCCTTCATTCGTCAAAGAGAAGGACGTTTCGATCCATTTATTAACCTCTCCGATGAGTTTTGGGTACCATCAAAATCCGATTTCCGTGTATTACGTGGTATTAAATGAAACTGGAGAGTGTCTCGTGAATGTGACGGAAGTTACGAACACGCCGTGGGGGGAAACCGTGAGGATGAACTTCAACAGCAGCAAAGGAAGCGTACAGAATAGAAAAGGTATGGCAGAACCGTTAGGCGCACACGTGCCGAAAAGCTTACACGTGAGTCCATTTATGGACATGGAGTCGAATTGGCGAATATTTGCGTCGGATATGCCTACGGTGAGTAAACATTTGAAGTTAACGGTGGACTGCGTGGAACATCCCGAGTACGGGGATTTTTTCCACGCGGCTTTTGTCGCGAAGAGAGACGAATCGGATACCAGAGGGGCTAGGAACGATTACGGCGGTTTGCGGTTACTGTATAGAAGAGGGTTGAGTCCGCACCGAATAGCGTATTGGATTTACCACCAGGCGATTTTGTTGTTGTGGAAAGAAAAAGCGACGTTCTACGGACCTCCCGGATTAGACGAGATTAGAAAATTGACGAACGAGAAGAAGATGCACTGTAAAGTAAGCAGCGTGGTGCGAGTTGGAGGCGGGTGCCCTGCGAGAATCGCGTGGCAACCGGCAAAAAGTTGGCCTTGGCAAACGTAAATAGCATGCCCGCGTAGAAAGAATTGTACCGAATACTTGTGCATATGTATCAAGATAACGAAAACGCTTTCCGGCGTTTTCTCATCAACTTATTGTGTTAGCTTACAAATATTTTCTCTCTTTCAAGAATTGCACCCGCAAATGTATTCTCCTAAATAATACAAGTGATCGCTCACGCTATACCGTCTCCACACGTGATCTTCGCCGCCTTTCCATTCACCGCTTCCATCGCCGATGGTGATATTTCCGTTTCGATCTTCGTACACCTCGGTCGGGACGTGGCGAAATCCCAGAAGAGTATTCGGTACGGAAGGCACGACGTCTCTTCCGTGCGTCAATCTGTACGTTTTGAAACCGAGCCGTTCTGCGTAAATCTCCGCAAACACGCCATCGCCAACGCGCGGAGATCCAAACGTATACACGCTCTTTACGTCCACTTTCTTCTGTATGATGTGTTTCCGATCGGGATCGTGATTGCCGCTTTCCAAATCCATCGCCGCGATCGTCGCCAAGGCTCCGCCCAACGAGTGCCCGGTAATTTCAATCGGAAATGGTGGCAAATCTTTCTCATTCTTACTGCTACTCTCATCCTTCTTTTCTCCTTTTTCTTCTACACTCAAACGAACACCATCATCGTCCGATTCAAAACTGCTATACTTCTCGCTCAACCTCGCGACGGCGTACGTCAAGTTCAATCGAATCTGCACGTACGCATCTAAAAACCCCGCGTGAACTCTTCCTTTCCCTTCAAAATCAGCCACCGGGAACCCCGCGTGCGTGGCATCCAAATTTTCCAACCAATTCTCGAACGATTTCGGCTCGGTCCCTCGAAACGAGACCACCGCTCGTCGCCTCTCCTTATCGTACCCTATAAAACCTTTCACGAATCGCTTCTCCGATTCAAACACGGTCACGTCCACCAAGGATTGTTCGTCGCAAAATTCACACGTCCAGTTTTGTAACCCTCGTTCGCAATACGCCGCCCCGCTCAAACGGCGAAACCTGATCGCTTCGCTCACGGAGAAGTCTTTCGATGGGTTCAAAGGGGATATCGGTGGTATCTTCAACTCTTTGAAAAGTTGTTGGTGTCGTTTCGAATGCATTTCCCGAGCTTCGCTCCTGCTAAAAACGAGGAGGAAAAAGAGGTAGAAACTGATCCCGCCGCCGCCACGCATGATGACGACGATCTCTCTCTCTCTCTAGAGTTTCTGCAGAGGTCTGCGTTTGATTCGCGCGAGTGAGAGAGAGAAATGCAAGAAAATTTTGTGAAGAGGATAAAGAGGCAACCCCTCGTCTCCTCTAACGGTTTCAAAAGGACAACATGCGCGGCGGAAAGGTCACTCTTCTTTTCAGAATTACAAAGTATACAAAGGCTCGATATGTCTGCTCTATACGTGTTGTTGTTGTTCCTCCTCTACGCATCTCTGCTCTATGATGTTGTTGCGATTGTTAATGTTGTTAATGTTACTCTCGTTCGTTCCGCGCGCTCGACTGAGATCTTGCCAGACCTCTCTCTTATTAATCTCTCTCTTATATAATGGAACGACAACAAATTAAACTTTCGGATAATAGTGTTCGTTCGTCCCTTCCGGCCGAACCGGTTCTCCTCTCGCCACGTTGTTTACTACTCGTTGTTCTCGCATCATCGGTTCCATTCTTTGTGCTTGTACCACTCCCGGTCCGTAACTTACGCGTTGTAAACTCCCATCTTCCCCGACCACCATCTGTGTGCCTTCCATCACTTCTCTGCGTCTATCGCACGGGCAGCAGCACACGAGCAAACCGAACGGGCCGAAAAAAACAGCCAAACCGATGCAGGAGAGGCACGAGATTGGGCCGAAGTATTGCTCCTCTCGTATTGGGGCAGGGAGGAGCACCGTTTCTCCCGGTCGCGCGTAAATCACTTGTTGGGACATCTCTCTTTCCAAAATGGAATGACGACTCCAATTCGCCAGAGTTTTTACTTCCGCTGTACGGTACGAGTAAAAAACAAAGGAGATATCGTCGTCGCTTGGTATTAAAATGAGTTCTCGAGAACAGCACTACGCGAAAGTGCGCGAGGCTTTGACCGACGCGTTGCGCAAGATTGAGACAGATGACGACGATGATGATGATCAATCGAACGTGATGATGATTCCAACACCGTTCGTGGAATTTCAAGACGAATTTCCCGAGCAGATGTACCCGGAAGTACGAATCGAGCGAGCGATTGGAGGAGGAGTAGGAGGAGCAGGAAGTAGTAGTAGTAGTAGTAAAAACAACAGTAACAACAACGAAGTTATACTCGTGGAGAGCTCGAGGAACAGTTTTCGTGTATCCGTGAAGCTGAAGCATTCGGACGAATTAGACGCCATCTTGACCAAGCAACTGTCTCGGTTCATGCGCCAAAGAGCGGAGCAGTTTTCAATCGTACGGAAGAAAGCGACAAATAGCGATGCGTTCGATTTAAGTTTTCTAGTCACGCAGAAGCACAAGAAACAGTTCGTGAATTCGAGTTTAGTAGCGTTCATGGTGGACTTTTTGAAATCCGTGGACGGGGAGATTAGCGAACAGAAGTTATCGGTGAGCTCGAGAGGGAGAGCGGTGGCGGAGGAGTTTCTTGGCGGTTTTTGCTGAGTGTAGTTTATAATAATGTGTACAGCTGCCGCGTATTTCTATTTCGTGTATGTATAATTTGTGTCTATGTGTTTGGTGTATCTATCTCTTCTTCTTCTTCTTCTTCTTCTTCTTTGTTTACACTAGTTGCCGTCCAGGACGCGACAAAAATCAGCTCTCACGATGCACCGCGCGGTCTCGCCAAACCCGTTTCGGGCGAGAACTTCGCGAAAGGGTTGGAAAATTTCAACTCTGTTTCCGATGGAAACGTTCAATTCTTTTTGTAACTCCTTGGTGAATAACACGGTGACGTCGTATTCTCCATTATCGTCCAAAAGGTCGCGGAGTTCTTTCTTTTCCTTTCTCTTTTTTAAGAAATCTTCTTCGTCCTCTTCTACATTTTCCTCCTCGTCCTCCTCATCTAAAATGTCGCCGATGACTTCAGCTTCGGTCTTTTTCCTATGCATCGGTTTCGCGTACCCGAAACATCTGAAAATTCCTCTTTCCATCGTTACCGAACGCACGTGGAACGTGATGCCGTTTTCTCGTGAAGACCCTTCGTCGTATTCAAGGCGATTTTTCTTTACGTTTTCCTCGAATCGGAGTTTGTTGATTTTCAACTTTTGCAACGCGCGTTTGAGGCGCGCTTTAGGACCGCTCCCCGTGAATTCGGCGCCTCTTTTGGATTTCTTGCCTCCACCTCCGACGCCGTCTAAGAACAAATCGTTCGTCGGTGATGCGAGTTTCGGTAGAAAAGAAGTGACTTTCTTCTTTTCTTTTTCTTCTTTACCTCCCGCTTCTCCTTGTTTTTGCGTCTGGTGGATTGGGGGCGCGCCATCATCGTCGTCGTCGTCATTGCCTGTATCATTCCTCTGCGTCGTTGTTACGGCATTCTTGGGCAACGCGACGACATCTATGTTGGTCTCATCCTCACCGCCGTTCTCGTCGTCTCCACTGTCGATTATGTCGTCCTCGATGTCGTCCTCGATTTCCTCCGTGCCGTTGCCCAACGACGACTGCGTCCCGTCCAAGCTGCTGTTCTTTTTGCTATCGTATCTTACTTTTTCTATAACTGGAGCTGGTTTTACTACGCCTAATACTTTATCTCGCGTCGAGGTTGGCATCTTTGACGTCGATCGAGGGAGTTGTATTCCTCCTTGACCACCATCACCACCACCCCTTGTTGTCAGCGGTAACGCCTTTGGTGCGTTGATATTGTCGTCTTTTCTACCTGTTCCTCCAGTTGTTTGTTTCGTCGGTTTGTTTTGCTGCACTCTTTGCATCGTCGTGGGCAAAGTCCCGCGATTACTCGACGGCAGTTGTTGAGACGGCTGCTGCTGCGTAGAGGTCATGACTAAAGCCGTCTTCCGCACGTTCGCTTGTTGGCTCTGTCTTCCTCCTCTCGCGGCGGTAGTTTTTGTCGTCGTAATTTTACCCCTCTTCGACGGTGCCGACGTTGCGTTCGCGTCTTTCGCGGATTTTTTCCTCTGGTTGTTCGTGAACGCTTTCGTAACTTGCGTCGTTTGAGCAGTAGCGGTAGTCGTCTTTCTCTTCTTGTTCTTGTTGTTCGCCGCGCCGCCGGACGGCGACGACACCGTTTGCGTCGACGGACCATCCATACTTTCTCTGTGCTTCCTCGGACTCCTCCGAACGGTCACTGCGGTTGTATTATTATCGTTAGTAGTCGTTCTCGTCGCTCTCACCACTGCTGCTGATGCGGTCTTACGCGCGCGCGGCGACGTCCTCCTCTCGAACCCATCATCCAAACTGTTATTGTTTGTATTCTTCGCCATCGGCGTCGTCATCGCGACGGCGCCGTCAAAGTCATCTTCATTTGTCGTCGTCGTCGTCATCGTCGCCGTCGCTTCTAAACTCTCGTTCCCGCCTCCCCACAACCCAAACCCACTGGACGGGTCTTGAAACCCCATTTGAAACCCTTCGTTGACATCCAGATTCATCATCTTTATCCTCCGCTCTTTCTCTCCTCCATCTTTTCTTCTTTCGTTTGTAGCATTCGTAGTCGCATTCGCATCATCATCGCTCCTGTCGCGAAAGTTCTGTTTCCTCAGCAACGCTTTCTGGTCTACGTACGTGATCACCTCGTGCGGCGGCTCGAGTTCTTCATCTTCTGTTTCTTCGTTCTCGTCCACCACGAGTTGTTCGTTGTTTTTTTTCTCCCTCTTCGTCATCCTTTCAAAATTGTCATTCCTTTTCCTCCTTCTCAAACAATCGTATTACAAACACACAACAACGCGCGACAAAAGCGCCTCTTAAAAAGAAGAAGAGTCGCACGACTCTCACAGCAGCAGCAGCAAAAGCGCGCGGTGCGTCGACCCAAAAAGCAGGAACTGCCTCCTTCTCTTCTTCTTCTTCCTCTCTCTGCGTGTTTAAAATCACCTAATAACAATAACAGAGAGGGAGACCTTTTTGTGCGCAAAACCAACCAATTAATTGCCATAAAAAAAACCAAGGCAAGCGTTTAGGGTATTAAACCCTAATACTTGAGAGTCTCTTCCTCCCCTTCTTTTTTGTTTGTTCACCGTAACAACGAACAGAAATTATGTTTCTTCGACGTCCTCTTTCTCTTCTTTCCAGCTCGGGGTTGAGAAGACAACGACGACAGAGAGGCGGAG
>Ga0115569_10002048_pt1 | contig 15438 bp, 13 predicted proteins | sample COGITO_mtgs_1205_2_FD_87295 | JGI IMG/M metagenome (GOLD analysis project Ga0115569, IMG submission 87295) | Pelagic marine microbial communities from North Sea - COGITO_mtgs_120503 | ecosystem: Environmental > Aquatic > Marine > Epipelagic | place: Germany:Helgoland, sampling site Kabeltonne... | reverse complement strand
CGATATTGCCGGTCGGTCCAAGGGTGATTCGTCGAGGCTATTCTCTCGCATCCGCGAGTCGCAAAAGATCATTCAGACACGACTTAGGTTGCCCATTCTGCCCCGGGAGGCCTCGCGGCTGAAGGGGCGGAAGCGGAGCTTCCGCGTTCACGGGAGTTGTGACCACCGCCCAAGGCCGAGCCCGAAGAGTGCCTTCCCTATTTTCGGGTTCGCCTGAAGCAGACGGGTGAAAATCGCACCCGGATTATGACGCTCCAGGCGCGCTCGGCGACGCAAGCCGAACGGCGGGCGTTCGAAGAACTCGCGTGCCTCACCCATGACGCAACGGACTGAGGAGTGCTGCACGTCGCCAAGGTTACGGGTCGGCATTAATCACCTCCTCCGCTTTCATTTAGGGAACAGCGCAAGGGGTCCGCAGCCCATAGGCACGCCAGGGAAATTTACATTCCTGCGACAGTTGACGTGAAGCGTCGGCCTAGGGTCGGTCTAAACTCCGGGGCAGGGAGTGCTGAATGTCGAGTCCGATGGGAGAAGAGTTGCCGAGCGGCGCCGTGCCAATTTCGATTGGATTGGGGCGAAGGCTTGCTGCGCAGACGACCTGGGCGTTTCACGTCGCCGTCGTCGGATACATTCTTTTGGGCTGGGCGCTGCCATGGCCTGCGGCTTGGTGGGTCTACGCCGTGGGTGCTCCCTTTGTTCAGCTCGGCTGGATCGTCTTTAACGACTATTGCTGGCTGTCGATTATCGAAGCGAAGCTGCGCGGAGAAGAATTGGTCGTCGTTCAACCCGGTGGCGAAGAAGAGGGTCGTGTTTTCGTCGCTGAGCTGATCGAAACGCTCTTCAAAATTCAGATCACGAAGCGGACCTCAAATGCGATCAGCTACACGGTGCTATGGAGCGGCTTCTGCGCAGCTTGCTGGCGAATCTACTCTGCCTAAAAATTCTGCTCGGAAACTCTTCGAGTAAAAAGCCCTTCGCGCAAAGGAACTTCTCGCAAAGAAAAGCCGTGGCGCGGCTACTTTGATCCGTCGGAGATCGTAATCGCGCGCTTACGCATAACGGCCCGGCACCCCCTACCCAACCACTAGGTTCGGCGTTTGGTCATATCACCGTTGGTGCGTGGCTTTGGCGCGTGTTTTTGATTCGGCGATTCGGATTTCAGGAGGAAGGGTCGAAGCGCCGCAGCCGCGTGCTATTTCCGACCACGAAGAGGCTCGATAGTGCCATCGCGAGTGAGGCGACCCCCGGAGAGAGCTGGAATGAATCGCCACCCCAGGGCACCAGAAGGCCGGCTGCGAGGGGAATCGCAGCCACGTTATAGCCGAAGGCCCAGAATAAATTCTGCTGGATCGTTCGGAGCGTGCGGCGGCTGAGTAGGATCGCTTCGGCCACTACGCGTAGGTCGTCATGGACGAGCACCAGATCAGCGGCTTCGATTGCGATGTTAGTGCCGGATCCGATCGCGATGCCCACCTCTGCGGCGGCGAGCGCTGGGGCATCGTTGATGCCATCCCCAACCATCGCAACCCGCTCGCCAAGGGCCGTTCGCTTGCGGACGTACTCCGCCTTGTCTGTGGGAAGCATCTCTGAGATAACTTCTTCCGCGGTCAGGCCGAGCCTAGAGGCCATGGCGGAGGCCTGCGCCGCACCGTCGCCCGTGAGCATGCAGAGCTCGAGCCCGAGGTTCCGCAATCTCGCAAGGGCAGGGGCCGCGCTGGGGTCGGGAAGATCGCCGACCGCAAAGTGCGCGGCGGCCTGACCGTCGATCGTGACGAAGATCGAAGCGTGTCCCTGTCGGTCCGCTTCTGCGGCTGCGTCTTCGAGGACCATCAGATCCACTTCCTCATGAGAGGCATGAAGGCGGTTTCCGATCCGGACCTGCTGGCCCTGGACTATTCCCGAGATGCCACTTCCAGGGTTTGCCACGATATCGCTCGCATGAACCCTTGCCGGTTCGACCTCTTGGGCGGCGAATGATTGGTCTGCGTGAGAGACGAGAGCTTCCGCTAAAGGGTGTTCGCTCTCTCGTTCAATCGCAATAATAAAGTCGAGCACGCTTCTGGACGCGAAGTTCGCTGCATAACAGGAGGCCGACACAGTCGGCCGTCCGAGAGTAAGCGTGCCGGTTTTGTCGAGAACCAAGGTGTCGATACCGCCGATGGATTCTAAGGCGCGTGCGCTTTTGATGAGTAGGCCGCGATGAGCGCCGACGCCGGTGCCGGCTACTAGGGCGAGTGGAGTTGCGAGCCCCATGGCGCAGGGGCAGCTGATTAAAAGAGTCGATGCCGCGAAGAGGATGCCGACGGCGAGGGGGTCGGTAGCGGGCAGGTAGCGTTCTGCGCCGAAGCCCCACCATGCTAGGCCGATCAGGCCGGCGGCTACGATGATGCTCGGCACGAAAACGCTGGCGATGCGATCTACGGTCGCTTGGATAGGGGCTTGTGTGGCCTGGGCTTCTCGCACGAGGCGAGCGATGTCCGCGAGGAGCGTGGCCTCTCCCGTGGCGCGAGCGACCAAGATGAGCGCGCCGTCACGATTGATCGTCCCGGTATGAATTGAATCGCCGGGGCGCTTCGCGACGGGGCGACTCTCCCCTGTCAGCATGGATTCGTCGAGATGGCTCTGGCCCACCACCACAACGCCGTCCGCGGGAATGCGTTCCCCGGGCCGAATATGCACCCGGTCGCCAATGCGGACTTCTTCTACCGGGACGACAAGGACCGCGGTACCGCGCTCAACTCGCGCGACCCAGGCCGCTCGGCAAGCAGGGCTCGCACGGCGCCACTCGCCTCGCGCTTGCCACGGGCTTCGAGCACCTTCCCGACCATCACCAGGGTGATGATCATGGCAGTCGATTCGAAATAGACGGGAAAGCGGCTCGGGTCGAGGCCGAGCAGAAGGACACCCAAGCTGTAAGCGAATGCGACCGTCGCCCCGAGACTGACGAGGGTGTCCATGTTGGTCGTGAGTACACGGGCTGCGCGCCATGCGCCGAGATGGAAGTCGCGGCCGACGAAAACCAAGACCAGAGCGGCGAGTGCGGCGATGAGCGGGACGCGGGCGGGGAAATTGGGCAGGCCGAGCGGATTCCACGCCATGCCAAGGAACATGACCGCCGCGCTTGCGATTACGCCTACCCACATGCGTCGCAAACGGTTCGCATGCTCAGCTTCGCCTGTCGGGTCGAGGCCATCTTGATCACGATGAGCGTCCGCATCAAGGAGGCGAAACCCGCCGCGCTCGATTTCTTCGCCGAGTATCGCTGCGTCGATTTGTGAGGGTACAAAGCGGATGCGCGCATCTTCGAGTGCGTAACTCACCCGCGCTTCGCGCACGCCAGGCAGCGCTTCGAGTCGCTTGGTGATACCCGCAGCGCAATTATTGCACCGCATCCCGGCGACCCCGAAAGTGACGACGTCGGTCGCCTCGGATGCATCGGATTCATAGGCCGGGGCGTCCGGCGCCGGTCCGCTCGCGTGATCAGCGTCGCGCATTTGTACTGAATACCTGGAGGATCTCTGCAATCACACGCGTCCGTTCCTCGTCGTCCTCGCTACGAAGCCCATCTTGGACGCAGGTGGCGAGGTGGGTTTCGAGGGCGATCTCGCCGACCCGATCGAGGGCAGACCGCACCGCCTTTAACTGCTTGAGAACGTCGATGCAGTAGGCGTCCTCGCTCACCATCGTTTGGATGCCACGGACGTGGCCCTCGACACTCTTGAGGCGTTGCAGGAGCCTGGCATTGGCCTCCGCATGGACCGCGTGGTGGCCGCTGTGGTGGGCTGGAGCCTTGAGAGGGGGGGCAGGAGATTCGCTGGGCATAATACATCGAGGCCTCATGAGATCCCACCCCCTGGTGGGGGGGGTCCTAATGGGTTTAGCAGATTCCGCCGGACGTTTCTTTCGCTCGCTGTCCTACTTGAGGACCGGTCGGAGTGGAGCAACTGGCCCCTCGCGTAAAAAATAGAACGCGACTGAGTTCGCATAGTTTTGGTCGACTTCGGTGAGGCTGAGAGCGGTCTTAGCACCGGTATACTGGCCAGATGTCCGATATCCGCCGACTGCTCGAAATCATGGCCCGCCTACGAGACCCCGACACGGGATGTCCCTGGGACCTCGAACAGGATTTTGAAACGATCTCGCCTTACACGATCGAAGAGGCCTATGAGGTCGATGAGGCGGTCGCGAGCGGTGATCCCGCAGCGATTCAGGACGAGCTGGGAGATCTCCTATTCCAGGTGGTTTTCCAAGCGCGCATCGCAGAAGAGAAGGGACTCTTCGATTGGTCCGGTGTAGTCGACGCGATTTCTGACAAATTGGTCCGTCGGCATCCTCACATTTTCGCGAATGCCGAAATGCCCGAATCCGCCGCCGCCCATCTCGTGAGCTGGGAGGAGATGAAAGCGACCGAACGCGCGGCATCGGGGAAAGATCAGGAGGGAGAGGCTGACCCTTTTGAAGGCGTTCCGCGAAATCTCCCGGCGCTCGCCCGTTCCGCGAAGATCGTTCGTCGCCTGACACGCTTGGATCCCGCCGCACTCAAAGCGCTTGGGGCCGAGTCCGTCGCGCCTTCACCCGACGCGATGCGCCAATCGACTGAGAAGGCCTTGGCTGCTTTCGAAGAGAAGGGGACGTCTTCTGGTCGCGAGATGAATTCAAAGCAGATCGGCGAAGGGATTCGGCATTGGGTCCGGCTGGCCCGCGCCCAAGGCATCGACCCCGAGCAAGCTTTGAGGGAAGTGGATGACGTTCTGGTGGAGCGCGTTCGAGAGGCTTGTCCGGCCGCCGCCGTCCATCCCGAATCCGGTGCCTAGTGTCTCTTACCGGTTGCCCAGCACGAACGCGGCGAGAGCACGCGGTCACCTGCTACGCGGGACGCTTGTCCTCCAACGTCAACATCAACCGCCAAGAGCGCCCGAGAAAATCCAGCTAAACGTGAACGAGATCTTCACGGGCGGGCGCCCGCAGTTCCCCGCGTCGCGCCCGCATGAACCTGAAGACGCGCGTTACTTGCCCGGAAGCACTTCCAGTAGCTCGACGTCGAAGATCAATGTCGAGGCCGCCGGGATGCTTCCTTTGCGCTGGAATCCGTAGGCGATTTTCGGCGGGCAGATGAGCGTCGCTTTGGTGCCGACCTTCATCATGGCGATGCCTTCGGTCCAGCACGAGATTACGCCGCTGAGCGAAAAGTCGAAGGGCTGGTTTCTCTCGACCGAGCTGTCGAAAACCGTGCCGTCGATCATCGTGCCGTGATAGTGCGCGCGCACGCGGTCGCTTGCGCGGGGCGTGGCGCCCGTGCCGGCCTGGGTTTCGATGTAGACAAGCCCTGACTCGCTGACCTTGGCGCCCGGTGTTTTGGCTTTCTCTGCGACAAATGCTTCGCCCGCGGCGATCGCGGGAGCAAGCGCCGCCGCTTGCTTCCGCTCAACCATGCTCTTGATGAGCGGCTGGGCGCTCTCGGGCTCAAGAGCGAGCGCGTTCCCTGCGACGGTGTCACGTGCGCCTTGGAGATACATGTCCAGCTCGCGGTCACTTAAAGGCAACAAGCTCTTGAGCTGGCGTGCGGTGCCGGCACCGATCGCGTAGAAGGCCTTCTCATCATCCGTCTGGGGCCCGTCTGCGGCCAAGGCGGGTGTTGACTGCACAGCGATTGCTGCGACGGATGCAAAGAGGAGCGGTGCGGCGAAAATTGAAGCAATGGAGCGAATGAGCGCGAGGCCCGAGAGTGCGGGACGGCGCGTAAGAGACTGCATGATTCCCCCTGGCGGTTCTTATCTTTCGAACCGCGGGTCGATTGTTAGATTCACTCGAATTCGAGTCAGTTGGAGCATACCGTAGAGCTATGTCAGAGGATGCAGCAGCGGACCGCGAGTTCGGAGAAGCGGTGGGTCGGCTCGGCCCGGCGGTCCTTTCAGGTGTTGATGCGCTTGAGAAAGCCTTTCGATATTTGCATCCACCGAACTTTCCTGTGCTGCAAGAACGCTTGGCTCCCATTCGAGACGGCCTGGCTGAAATGCTCCCAATCTTTGAACAGGCACCGACCCCGGCTGCGCTTTCGGAGTTCCGGCGGGACCTGTTGGCTGGCTCGACTTTGACCCTCGGAGCGCTGACCCGGATCGTCGAGCCCGGGGACGACGGTGTGATGGGTGCTCTGGGTGCGATGCACGGCCACGCGCGGGCGCAGGCACTGCTCTACAAGCTGCGCGTCGCCTTGCCGCCGATCTCGAGTTGGTTCGCGGAGCCCTTTTGCCGAGAGGATCTTGCCGCGCTCGAGGCGAAGCCCGGCAGTGATGCCCGGGTCGGTCTTTTTCGCTCGGGTGAGGGGACGGGCGCGGAGGGACCGCGAGGCGGCTTCGATCTCTATGTGCCAGAGAGCTACGACGGCACCGAACCTTGGCCCCTGGTTGTCGCGCTGCATGGTGGGTCGGGGCACGGCGCAGACTTCATATGGTCCTGGCTTCGGGAAGCGCGGAGCCGCCGTTTTATATTGTTGTCGCCAACGTCTCGCGGCTCGACTTGGTCCTTGAGCGCACCGGAGATCGATGGGCGCGCTCTTCGGGAGATGACGGGGTGGGTCTCCGCGGAATGGAATGTCGATCGTGAGCATGTATTGCTGACGGGGCTCTCAGATGGCGCGACTATGACAGGGCTTGTCGGGTTAGGCGAAGATGTGCCGTTTACTCATCTCGCCCCGGCCTGCGGCGTGCTGCATCCCATGAATTTCACCATCGGGAATCTCGATCGTGCGCGGGATAAGCCGATCTATCTGATTCACGGCGCTCTCGACTGGATGTTCCCCGTTTCGATGGCGCGCGAAGCGGCGAAGGTTCTCCGGGATGCGGGTGCCGCGCTGGTCTTTCGTGAAATCGAGGATCTCTCCCACACTTATCCTCGGGAAGAGAACGCTTGCATCATAGAGTGGTTCGATCCGCGCCGAAGTTCGCCTGCATAATCGGAGGCCCGCCGCGGCGACCTAACGCCTTCCCGCGGCTTTCTCTTTCGCGGTATTCTTGGTCGCTTTCTTGGCCGTCGACTTCCCTGGGGTCCGGCGCTTCCGAGCCGACTTTGCTTTCGATTTCTTGTCGGCTTTGATCACCGGGACAAGGCTCTGACCCGTGTGGGAATGCTTCACCCGTGCAAGATCCTCCGGAGTGCCGCAGGCGACGATCTCGCCGCCCTCGGGCCCACCTTCTGGCCCGACGTCGATCAACCAATCCGCCGTCTTGATCACGTCGAGGTTGTGCTCGATCACGATTACGCTGTTGCCCGCTTCCACGAGTTCATCGAGGACGATCAACAGCTTACGCACGTCTTCAAAATGAAGGCCAGTCGTCGGCTCATCCAAGATGTAGAGCGTGCGTCCCGTCGCACGCTTGCTCAGTTCCCGCGCGAGTTTGATGCGCTGGGCCTCGCCGCCGGAAAGGGTGGGAGAGGGTTGGCCGAGATGGAGGTAGTCGAGGCCGACGCGCTGCAAGAGGGCGAGTGGACCGCGTACCCTGGGGTGTGCGGTGAATACTTCGAGTGCTTCGGCAACAGTGAGGTCGAGGACATCGGCAATTGAATAGCCTTTGTATTCGACGCGTAAGGTCGCTTCATTGAAGCGCTTGCCAAGGCATTGCTCGCAGCGGACGAATACATCTGCGAGAAAGTGCATCTCGATTTTGCGTACGCCATCGCCTTCGCACGCTTCACATCGGCCGCCCTTAACGTTGAACGAAAAGCGCCCGGGCTTGTAGCCGTGGATCTTGCTCTCGGGGAGTTCCGCGAAGAAGCGCCGGATCTCGTCGAAGACCTTGATATAGGTGGCGGGATTACTGCGCGGGGTTCGGCCGATTGGACGCTGGTCGATGTCGATGACTTTGTCGAGTTGCTCGAGGCCGGAAATGTAGCGATGGCGACCGACCCGGGCGTTGCTGCCGACGAGTTCGCGAGCCGCGGCGGGATAGAGAATATCATTCACGAGCGTCGACTTGCCCGCTCCCGATACGCCGGTCACAGCAGTCAGAACGCCTAACGGAATTTCGACATCGACATCCTGAAGATTGTTTTCCTGTGCGCCTTGGATCTTGAGTGCGCCCTTGGCGACGCGGCGCTCATCGGGGATCGAGATTTCGCGTCGACCACTCAAGTAGGCACCCGTGATCGATCTCTTTGACTTTTCGAGGCTGGCTGGAGTACCCGCGTGAACGAGTTCCCCGCCGGCGACACCAGCGCCTGGGCCAAAGTCGATGACGTAGTCCGCGGCACGGATTGTTTCTTCATCGTGTTCGACGACGACGACCGTGTTACCGATATCTCGCATCCGGATCAGCGTTTCGAGCAACCGTGAGTTGTCTCGCGGATGCAAGCCGATCGAAGGCTCGTCGAGAATATAGATCACGCCTGTTAGGTCAGAGCCGACTTGGCTCGCGAGTCGGATGCGCTGGGACTCGCCGCCAGAGAGCGAGGGCCCCGCGCGGTCGAGGGATAAATAGCCGAGGCCGACCGCGCCTAAGAAGTCGAGCCGCGAACGAATTTCCTTCAATATTTCGGTTGCGATTTTGAGGTCCGCGCCGGAGAGCTTGATCTTTGTGAAGAACTCTCGGGCTTCATCGACAGTCATGGCGGAGATGTCGACGAGGTTGCGATTCGTAACGCGAACCGCGGCACTCTCAATTTTGAGGCGCGTCCCGTGGCAGGTCGTACACGCCGTGTTGGCCATGTATTTGCCGTACCACTTCTTCATACTCTCGGACTTGGTCTCGCGGAAGCGTCGCATGAGGCGCGGGATCATGCCTTCCCAGGTCGTATCGAACTGACCGCCTCCGCCACTCTTGCTGCTCCACTTTACGTGGAAGCGCTGTTCGCCAGTGCCGTAGAGGATTTGTTCGTGTTGCTTTGCTGTGAGCTTCGCCCAAGGTTTCTTTGTGCTGATCTTGAGATGGACGAGGATTTGCCTTCGGAAGCCGCTGCCCCAGCCATCTTTTTCAGAGACGCCTTCGCCCCAGGGTTTGCACGCGCCTTCGTCGATCGAAATAGAGTCGTCCGGCACGACGAGATTGGGGTCGATCTCGAATCGATTACCTAAGCCATTGCAGTCGCCGCACATGCCTTGGGGACTGTTGAACGAGAAAGCCTGCGGCGTGAGTTCTGGGAAAGAGATCCCGCACTTTCCGCACGCGGCGTGTTCGGAGAAGGTTTGATCGTCTTCGACTTTGGCGCTCGCGCCCGTTACGGCAAGCATTTGCCCGGCGCCGATACGGAGGGCGGTCTCGACGGACTCCGTGAGACGACTCTTGATTCCCGACTTCACGATTAGCCGATCGATCACGGCTTCGACGTTATGCTTCTTGCGCTTGTCGAGGGCTTCCAGACCTTCGGTTTCGATGATCTTGCCGTCGACGCGTAGGCGTAGCCAGCCCGCGCGGCGCGCCTCTTCGAGAAGCTCGCGGTGTTCGCCTTTGCGATTGACGAGCAAGGGCGCGAGGAGGACGAGTTTCGTGCCCTCCTTGTGAGTCGTCAGGCTTTTTGCGATTTGCTGGGCGGTTTGGCTTTCGACGCGATCGCCGCAAATGTGACAATGCTGCTTGCCAGTTCGAGCCCAGAGCACGCGGAGGTAGTCGGAGATCTCAGTGATCGTACCGACCGTCGAGCGCGGGTTATTGCCCGTCGTCTTTTGCTCGATCGAGATCGTCGGCGAGAGACCGCGGATCGTGTCGTAGCGAGGCTTCTCCATCTGGCCGAGGAATTGACGCGCGTAGGCGGAGAGGCTTTCGACGTAGCGGCGTTGGCCCTCGGCATAGAGCGTGTCGAAGGCGAGCGACGACTTCCCGGATCCGGAGACGCCCGTCATCACGACGAGCTGTTTCTTCGGGATATTGATGTCGATGGATTTGAGGTTGTGCTCGCGAGCGCCCCTAATCTCGATGTGGTCGAGCTCCTGGGAGACGTTGCGGCGGGGTTTCTTGGAAAGAGTCTTCTTCGAGGAGGGGGTAGCCATAGCGTTTGCAGAGTAGGGAATCGCGCCGGATGAATCGCGGGGTCATGGCGCCCCGCGATTTCGATATGCTGCCGATGGAGCGAGTTCCGAGCGTGATTCAGCGCCAGCTCGACCGGGGGATATATGGGCGACTGGTTTAGTGAGTTGGGAAAGGCGACGTCGAAGCAGCCTGTGGTCGATTTGATCGATCTGGCCATCGTTTTCGGCGTTGCGATAGCGGTCTATTTCATGGTGCGATTGTCGCTTGTGCGGGGGCTGCGGCATCTCGTCAAGAACTCGAAGACCCAGTGGGATGACGAACTCGTGGCGGCCGGAGTTTTTGGCCGCATCTCGCATATCGCCCCTGCCTTCGTCATCTACTACGGCATTACATTCTTTCCTGAGCTGCCGGAAGCAATGACTGACGGAATCCGTCGGGTTGCTGTCGCGGCCATGCTGATGGTCGGAGCGCTTTTCATTTCGAGCGTGCTGACCGCGACCGAAGCGATCTACAACAGCCATCCCGAATATCGCGAGCGACCGATTAAGGGCTACCTCCAAGTCGTCTCGATCCTCGTCTATTCGATGGCGGGCCTGTTGGTCCTGGCCGCGTTGATGAATCGCTCGCCCTGGATTTTCGTTTCTGGAATCGGCGCGATGACCGCCGTGCTCTTGTTGGTCTTCCGTGACACGATTCTCTCTTTGGTCGCAAGTATCCAAATCGCGAGCAACGATATGATTCGTGTCGGGGACTGGATCGAGATGCCGGATCTTGGGGCCGACGGCGATGTCATGGAAGTCGCGCTTCATACGGTCAAGGTGCAGAACTGGGACAAGACGATCACGACGATCCCGACGCATCGTCTGATCAGCGACTCATTCAAGAATTGGCGCGGGATGTCTATGTCGGGCGGGCGGCGGATTAAAAGATCCGTCTCGATCGACTTGCAGAGCGTTCGCTTTCTCAGCGAAGAAGAGATCGAGCGCTTCGCGGACTGGTCACTTTTATCGGGATATATCGCTAGCAAGCGCAGTGAATTGGCGGACGCGAACGCGGCGCCGGGCGTGAACCCGCAAGTGCAGTCTGATCTCCGGCGGTTGACCAATCTAGGGACGCTTCGCGCATGGATTTGGGAACTTTTGCGGAATCATCCTAACGTCCATCAGGCCGGACATACTTTGTTAGTCCGCCAACTTTCATCGGGGCCGCAAGGCGTTCCGATCGAGATTTACTGCTTTTCCAACGACACGGATTGGATCGCCTACGAAGCCATTCAGTCAGATCTCTTCGATCGCATTCTGGCGATCGTTCCTGAATTCGGCCTGCGAGTGTTCCAAGAGCCTTCTGGAGCGGATTTTGAAGGGTTGAGCGGCGGCGAAGGTATGAGGAGTTCGAGCTAATGGCTGATTTGGATCTTTCCGGGCGCGTCGCCTTTATAAGCGGGGCGAGTCGTGGGATTGGGGCAGGGTTGGCGGAGCGTTTTCTGGAATGTGGGATGCGTTTGGTGTTATGCGCGCGAGGCGATTCGGCGATTCCGTCGGGCGAAGATGTGCTTGCTCGGCAGCTAGATGTTCGAGACGAAGCGGGTTTAGGAGAGCTTGTTTCGGAAGCGGAGACGAGGTTCGGCGGAATCGATCTGTGGGTCAATAACGCGGGCGTTCTCGACCCGATCGAGCCGCTTCGAGACGTCACTACCGAGGCCTTTCGCGAGCACGTTGACATCAACTTGACGGGCGTCTTTATCGGGTCAAAGTGTTATGTAAACCATCTTCGCCGCACGAAGCGATCCGGCGTGTTGATCAATATGTCTTCGGGCGCGGCCTGGAAGGCCTATCAGGGCTGGGGGGGCTACTGCGCGGGTAAGGCAGGGGTCGAGCGGCTGACAGAAGTACTCGCGCTCGAAGAGAAAGATGCGGGCCTGCGGGCCTACTCTGTCGCACCTGGAGTCGTAGACACAGAGATGCAGGAGAAGATCAGAGCAACCCCCGAATCACGCTTTCCTGATAGGCCGCGTTTCCTTGATCTTCAGCGAAACGATGCGTTCAACACGCCACGTTATGTCGCAGACCAATTGCTCGCGATCGCATTTGATCCGGAGCGCACAGAAACAGACGTCGCCGTGCGGCTCGAGGACGAAAAATCCTAGTCGCGACGAGCGAAGCTCGCTTATCGGGGGATGCCGCGACGGGGCGCTTCTTTTTCGATCTCGAATTGGTCGGCGGGAGCTTCTGCCTCGATGGCAGATTTTGCCGAAGCGGACGGTGTCGTAGTGGCGGCGGTAGTAGTGGTGGCTGCCGAGAAATGTTGCACAGCGAAGTAGATGGCGAGGACCGCGAGCGCGATGCCAATGACGATGGCTGCTGAGCGCATGCGCTTTCTCTGGAGTCGCCTGCTTTCGATCGCTTCGATGCCGACGGCGGAGAGCGTGACCGGTGCCGTCGCTTCGGGATCCCCTTGCGACTTGTCCGCGGGAATCGAAAGTATCTGAACGGTGATGTTGTCGGGGCCGCCGCGCTCGTTGGCCATCCGGATCAAAGTGTCGACGGCGCCTTCCGGAGATTCGGCTTGAACGACCGCTGCGATCTGGTCGTCGGTGACGACGCCGGAGAGTCCATCGGAGCAAAGTACAAAACGATCGCCGGGGTGGACGTCGACGTCAGCGACTTCGACCTCTACGTCCGGTAACACGCCCACGGAGCGCAGGATTTCATTTCGACGGGGATGAACTGCCGCCTCATTGGCCGAGAGCAGGCCGCGGCGCTGCATTTCGGCGACGACCGAGTGATCCGTTGTGAGCGGCTCAAGCCGGCCGTTGCGGTACCGATAGGCGCGGCTGTCTCCGACATGGGCGACGGTGCCCCGGCCGCGTGCATCTAGATGGAAGGCGACGACAGTGGTGCCCATGCCCTCGAGCTCGGGGTCCTGCTGCGCCATCTCGAAAACGCGCGCGTTGGCGGCCTCGATTGCGCGGCCAAGCATGTCGCTCGGGCGGGCAGAAGCTTCCGCGTCGAAGATTTCGGCGATGGCCGTCACTGTGGTGCGACTGGCAGTTGCGCCACCGCGGTGGCCACCCATTCCGTCGGCGACGACGAGCAAGCGCGTGCCATCTTCGCGGGCGAAGGTGTCGCAGCTGTCCTCGTTTGCCTGCCTGACCTGGCCGACGTCGGTTTTGGACGCCAGTCCGATGCCGGCCTCCGGCTTTGCGCCGGCGGGGCTGCTCATCGCTTCATATCCCTCGAGTGGGACGAAGTTATTCCGTCCGTCCGAAGCCAGCTTGAGCTCACTACGACCGAATATCCCGGCTTCTTTTTGCGCATCTGCTCACGTCACGAATGAAATCAATGGAATGGCACAAATCCGAGTCCCAGCCCATCTGTTCATTCATTTTACCGGTCCCCCTACATTAGGGGACGCCCGATGGGAACGGTTATCTAAAACCGTGTGTCGGTTCGGCGGCATTCGAGGCGGGATGAAATGGATCGGCTTGAATCATCGTGCGCTCTGCACAACGGTTCATGTCCGAAAAGCGCTCCGCTGTCGGAGACGCATCGAGAGACGGGGCCGACTTGCGGTCCCGTCTCTCGCATCAGCTCGATTCGCGCGCGGGCACGGAGAACCTTCGCGAAACAGCTACGCTGACGCGGAGGAACCTGTGGGTCCCGCAGGTGCAAAAATGTTCAGTTCCCGAAAGAACTGGCCACCTTCACATGAGCCTTAGTTCCACGATCACCGTCTAGCTTCCCTCTGGAGTTTTACGTCTAGAGTCGAAGGAACGGCGTCCGAGAGACCGGAGCTCTAGGAGAAGTCGCGATCCAAAACCGTCTTGCGACCATCACTGCGTGCGCTCTCAATTGCCTGATCGCACATTACACGGAGGCGATCCGAGAGCGTGTCGAGCACGCCAGCCGAGGTTTTCATGTCCCCGCTGCTCTTGATGTAGTTCTTAATCTTCGAGGCCACGACCAGCACTTCTTTGTCCGACATGTTTTCAGACGTCCTTCCGGATGCGTGTGCAGGTGCGGTTACGAACACGCGCTTGGTGCTCGGTCGACCTGCTTCGCTCTAGGCGGTCACCCGTCGGGATGAAACGGGCCGCTACACAAGAATGCCGGAGATCGTCACGAGCGCAACGCCGAGACGCGGAATGGTCTCGGAGAAACAGGGTAAGTCATTGAAAAATAAGAGTTTTGAGATCTCAGGGGTGCAGGTCTGGAGACCGGGATCGGACGCTCTCGACGACCTCTCGTCGAGCTTACGTATTCTGGAGGGGCGTTTCGAAAAGGCTGATTCGGCTCGTGACAGGGCATCGGAGGTCGATGCTTTGGAGTCGGTCGATCTGTCCGGCAGAGTGATCGTGCCCGGGTTGATCGATGCACATGTGCATCTCGAACTCGATCCCGCACTAAGGTCGCCGAAGGAGCAACTCGAAGTACCGAGGGAGTTGCGCCGCCGCGCCATGGCACGGCGGGCAGGTCAGATGCTCGCGGCGGGTATCACGACGGCACGCGATTGCGGTGGTGGTTTTCATGGTGAGCACGTTGTGCGAGATGCAGTTTCACGCGGGGAGGTGATCGGTCCGCGCTTGCTTTGTTGCGGTCAACCGCTGACGACGCCCGATGGGCATTGTGCCTTTTGGGGTGGCGGCGTAACGACGCGTGTCGAGATCGATCGCATGGTCGCGCTTCAAGTCGAGGCAGAAAGCGATTGGATTAAGGTGATGGCGACGGGCGGAGTTTTCACGCCCGGCAGCCGTGCCCGCGACGCGCAGTTCGATCTTTCGAAGATGCTTTCGATCGTGGAAGCCGCAGAGCGTGAAGAGCGTTTCGTCGGGGCGCATTGTCATGGCACCGAAGGTATCGCGAATGCTGTGCGAGCTGGCGTGCGAACGATCGAGCATGCCTCCTTCGCAGGTCCGGACGGATTTGGAACTGCCGTCGACACATCACTTATGCGTGAGATGGCCGAACGCGAAGTCTGGGTTTCGCCTACGGTTAACGGCGGCTGGGGCCGGCGGATTCACAAGCGGGACAGCGAAGAGAAGACAGATTTTTTCTTGCGAATGTCTCAGCTGCTTCAGACCCAGCGTGATCATGGAATCTCCTTCATTGCGTCCACAGACGCGGGGATCCCGGGAATCGAGCATCACGCACTCGTCGCAGGTCTTGAGGCGTTCGAGATTTTTGCGGGCCTTCGACCTGTAGACGTGCTTCGCTCCGCGACGGAAGAAGCTGCGGTAGCGCTTGGCGTCGCCCATGAGACCGGGCGAATCGCGCCGGGCCTGTCCGCGGATTTTTTGGTACTGGAGGGCGATCCGCTCAAGGATCTCTCGGTGCTGCGAGACCCGGAATTCGTGGTGTTTCGCGGAGAGTGGTTCGATCGCACGCGCCGGCGGGAACTCATGGCTGCGCCTCTGGAAGGCCCGGCCTAGGAGACTTCGCCTTTTAGGTGCAACGACCTGTGCCGTAAAGGCGAATTGATT
>Ga0115569_10002047_pt1 | contig 15443 bp, 13 predicted proteins | sample COGITO_mtgs_1205_2_FD_87295 | JGI IMG/M metagenome (GOLD analysis project Ga0115569, IMG submission 87295) | Pelagic marine microbial communities from North Sea - COGITO_mtgs_120503 | ecosystem: Environmental > Aquatic > Marine > Epipelagic | place: Germany:Helgoland, sampling site Kabeltonne... | reverse complement strand
GGGGGGAGGGGTGAGGGCTGAGGGGTGAGAGCTTAGGGGGGAGAGCTTAGGGCTGAGGGGTGGTGAGGCGTTATTTGGTCGACGTTCGAAGTTCAATGTTGGGCGTTCGACGTTCGCGTCGCGTCCTCCAGATACAACGAAACACAGGCGAGGTGCCTGTGTTACGTGTGCTGCGGCGGGGGCCGCTTAAATTACGCGTTAAACTTGGGAGTCAAGTAGGCCGCGCAGCTGTCGAGCGATGCGAGTTGCGGATAATCCGCCTCTGGAACCTCGATGTTGTGCTGCTTGCGGAGCTCCATGACGATGTCGAGGAAGTCCATTGAGTCGAGGTCCAGCTGGTCGCGGAGATTGATCTCCGACTTGACGTTGGAAGTGTCCTCATCGGGAGCGATTTCGTCGATGATGTCGATTACGATTTGTTTTACCTGATCTTCTGTCATGCTGAAAATGAATAAGGGCTAATGAGTAATTGCAATTGCTAAGAAGCCTAGCCTTCGAACTTGCGCACGATAAGCGCTGAGTTGATGCCAAGCATACCAAAGGAGTTGTTGAGGATAACTTTCACGGCGTCAACCTTGAGTGGCTCGTTTATGACGAGATTTGGGAGGGCGCACTCGGGGTCGAGTTCTTCGATGTTGATGGTCGGGTGGATGATGTTGTCTTTGAACGAGGGAAGATTGCCTGCGAGTTCCAGTGCTCCGGCGGCACCCATGCAGTGGCCAATGAAGCTTTTGGTGTTGTTGATGTAGGTGGTCGGGCTGTTGCCGAACACATCCATGATCGCCTTGCACTCCTGGATGTCGCCCATTGGTGTCGAGGTCGCGTGCGTGTTGACGATGTCGATGTCTTCCGGCTTCATGCCCGCGACATCGAGCGCGGCACGCATACACTCGGCTTGGCGCACTGGGTCTGGCAGGACGTAGTCGCCCGCGTCGGAATTGATGCGATAGCCGACGATTTCGGCGATGATGTTGGCGCCGCGGGCTTGTGCATCCTCGAGGCGTTCGAGCACGTAGATCGCGCCGCCTTCAGATACGACGATGCCGTTGCGGGACTTGTCAAAAGGGCGGCTGGTTTTGTTGGGGTCGCTCTCGTGGGTGCCAAGGGCGCCTTGGCTCTTAAAGCCAGCGAAAATCCCGAAAGATTGAATGCTTTCACTGACGCCACCGGCAAGGGCGACATCGACTTCGCCGAGACGAAGCATTTGCAAGGCTTGAATTAGGCCGGCATTACCCGCCGCGCAGGCTGCGCCGATGGTGTAGTGCGGTCCGGTGATCCCCATGTTGATGGTAATCTCGCCGGCTGGGTTGTTGGCCACCGTGCGCGGATTGTGGTGGTGGGTCCAGTAACGTGTGTCGTAGTCGAATTTCGAAATGTTATACACCTCGTTCTCGGTCTCGACATTACCATGCTCGGTGGTGCCGACGTAGACGCCGATGCGGCTCTTGTCAAAATTCTCGAAGTCCAGGCCGCTGTCGTTGATCGCTTCATGGGCCGAGTAGACCGCAATACTGCCGGCTCGGGTGCCGACGCGCAGCTCTTTGCGGGTCTGGTATTGCTTCGGATCGAAGCTGCAGACGCCGGCTGGGACTTTGCCCATATAGCGCATATCGATGATTTGAACACCCGCGACCCCATTGAGGAGGTTCTTTCGATATTCCTCGAGATTGTTGCCGTTGGGGGAAGTCAGGCCGACTCCTGTGATGACTATTCGGGATTTGTGCATGGATAAGGTGCTATTGTTACCATAATTCCTAGTGTAGCTGTCAACAGTGTAAAAGCTTGGGCGGACGACAACTGCAGATTCCATGTTGCACGATTTTTCTGAGAGGTGGTGCGATTTGGCTTGGAATTGCTCTGTGCGAGGCTTAACAGGAAATGTTATGAACGTACTAGTCGTGGGAGGAGCCGGATATATTGGTAGTCATTGTGTTTGTCAATTGGAGGCCGCTGGGCATCGGCCGGTGGTGTTGGACAACCTGGTGTTTGGTCATCGCAGTGCGGTCGGCTCCAATGTGCCCTTCTACAATGCGGACTTGGGCGATTGTGACGCAGTCGCCAAAATCCTGCAGGAAGAGCAAATTGAATTAGTCATGCACTTCGCCGCCTTCGCTTTTGTCGGTGAATCCGTGACCGAGCCGCGCAAATACTACGAAAATAACTTCGTCGCCACGCTCCGCTTGCTCGAGACCATGTTGGACAATGGTGTGAAAAAGTTCGTCTTCTCGTCGACCTGTGCGACTTACGGCGAGCCCGAAACGCTGCCGATCGTCGAAACGTTGCGACAGGCGCCGATCAATCCGTACGGTCAAACCAAGCTGGATGTGGAAAATTGCCTGAAGGCCTTTGCGCATGCTTATGGACTCAGTTTCGCTGCGTTCCGCTATTTCAACGCTGCCGGTGCGTCTGAGGATGGCACCATCGGTGAAGATCATCAACCTGAGACGCACCTGATCCCGCTGGTGATCGACGCCGCGACCGGCCGTCGGGAAAATATCAAGATTTTTGGGACCGATTATCCGACGCCGGATGGCACCTGCCTGCGTGACTATGTGCACGTTGACGATCTTTCCCGAGCGCACATCGCGGCGTTTGCTAAGTTGGAGGAGCCGGGCGCTGGGCATTTTTATAATTTAGGTACCGGTACGCCGAATTCGGTGCGCGAAATTATTAATGCGGTTGAGGAAGTGACCGGGTTGAAAGTGCCTGTGGTCGAAGATGAGCGTCGTGCCGGCGACCCGCCCGCGCTGTATGCGGATTCGAGTAAGGCGCAACAAGAGCTCGGCTGGGAAATTAAATACAGCAACGTCAAGGATATCATCGCGACCGCCTGGCGTTGGCATCAGGCGCATCCTGACGGGTTTGCCGATTGAGGGTTTGTCGTTTGTGGAGCACTGACGCCTCGGGGTTGAACCCATTCTTGAGGCATTGGATGCTGCCTTGCAATTCGCACCAGAATTGCCTTAATGTATTCATTATATGGCAATCGTTGGCACAGTCGCAAAGATTTTCGCTCCGGCGAAAGAGGCCCCGTTGTCGGAGCGTGATCTTGATTGGGCGGTGGTGCAGAAGGTGCAGGCTGGCAATGTTGCTGCGTTTGACCAACTCGTTCAGAAGTATCGCGAACATCTTTTCTCGGTCATTTATAACATGACCAGTAATCGGGAGGATGCTTCGGATTTGACTCAAGACACCTTGATTAAAGCCTTTCAGGCGATTGGCCGTTTTCAGGGCAAGTCTTCGTTCTTTACCTGGATTTATCGGATTGCGATCAATACGACGATGACCTTTCTCAAGAAACGCAGTCGTCGGCGTTATATCAGTTACGAAAACATTGACGAAGAAGTGTCGAACTCGGAGATAGTTGAGCGCTTGACCGCTACAAATCGCACCGAAAAGGGCGTATTGGTACAGGAATTGCAGGAGAAGTTGAATGATTCGCTGCAAAAATTGTCTCCCAAGCATCGCACGGTTGTTGTCTTGCACGAAATTGAAGGCTTGGAGCACGCCGAAATCGCGGAAATTACCAAGACTTCCGTCGGCACTGTGCGTTCTCGACTTCATTACGCGAAACAACAGCTCCAATTGTATTTAAAAGACTACCTCGCATAACGACCGCAGTGATTCACCCCTCATCTATGGCTAAACATTCAAACGATCCCCAAGCTGACATAAACATCGAGGACCTGCTTCGTCTGAAGCGAGCAGAGCGCCCCAGTGACGAGTTCTGGAGTGATTTTGACCGCGATCTGCATCAGCGGATGTTGCAGACGCTGGTAAAGAAGGACCCGTGGTATCTGCAGATGCTGCGTGGGATCACTGGTCGGATGGGGCAGAACGTGGGGATTGCGGCAGCCGCTGCATTGGTGGCGATGTTGGTGGTGCGTCCGGTATTTGTCGGCACGGCGCCTGCCGGAGTGAGTGTTGCGGACAGCGCTGCGGTTGAAAGTGCTGCGGCACCTGTCGCCGTGGCGATGGCTGAACTCACTTACTCGGAGGCAACCAGCTCAGCCAGTGCGCACGATTATGCGCACGACGTGATTTCCGCGGATGAGGCTATTCAGGATGCGGGTTACACGCGTGATTTCGGCATGGAGCGTATTCAGATGGCATCGTATGATGCGGTCGCCTATTCTGCTGATTCCGCTCACTCGCGTGCTTCGTTCGCGACCTCGGGAGTTGCCAGCTTAGTCTTTTAGTTTGGCTGCGATGACACTTCGAATTTGTTGGATTGCGTTGATATTGATCGCTGGTTCCGCGCATTTGCTTGCGGGTCCAGGCGACGCGCTGGCTTTGCAGCAGCGTCTGATCGAGGTCTTTGAACAGAACAAGGACGCCATTGTCCGTGTGAAGGCCGCTTACCGCGGACCCGACGAGGGCGGTAAAGCGCAAGTTCTGCTCCGCGTGGGGACCGGTTTTTTTATTAGTCGTGAGGGGCACGTTCTCGTGAGTGCGAGTCGCGCAGCCGGAGCCAATCGTGTCTGGGTCGAGTTTCAGGGTAAATCCTATGCGGCAGAGGCGGTGGGGCATGATCGCTTGACCAATGTTTCTGTATTGCGCGTGCTCGAGTTGCCCAAAGATTTTTCGATGATCGCAATGGATTCGAACATTCAGCGTCCCAAGCTCGGCGCGATCGCGATCGCCATCGCCTGTCCGCTTGATTTTGAGCCGTCGCCCTCGATGGGCATGGTGACCGGGATTGACAAGAAGCTTGGTAATAAAGTGTTTCCGACTGAATACATTCGCACTTCGATTGCGGTCGATGCCGGGCAAGGTGGCTGTCCGATTTTGGATGTTAACGGCCAATTTATTGGGATGTCGGTCGCGTCGATTCCGGAGCTGGGTGCTTCTTACTGCTTGCCAGTCGATGCGCTGGCCCGAGTGCGCGACGATCTGCTGTTTTCCGGTCACATTATTCATAGCTGGATGGGCTTTGAGGTGGCGGAGCGGTTGGGGGCCGATGAGGTGAACGCGGTTTATCTTTCTAAAGTGATCGAAAGTGCGCCGGCCAAACATTCAGGGTTACGTGAAGGCGATCATTTGATTTCCATTGGCGGGCGTGCGATCGCAGATGTTGCCGATGTGCCCGGGGCTGTGTTCTTCACCCGCGCGAACCAATTTACCTCGATCATCGTGCAACGCGGGGAAGAAACGATGGAGTTCTCAGTGAAGGCGCTACCACGCCCCGAAAAAGGGCCGAGAATCGGTCAAGCTGAAGTGACCAAGGCTGAGCCCGCAGCGGCTGCTAAAGGAGCCACGCAGTAATTGAATTTGCGGGTAACCGCTGCAGCGAGCGGGTTGCTCCCGCGATCGCATCGTTGCGACTATGCTGGGTGAGAGGTTCTTATGCTTTGTGCAGCGGCGCTTTTGCGACTTCCAAGGCGATGTGGTTGCCGCGCAGGTCGACGGACAGTGGGCCGTCTTTTGCTTCGGTCGTGACGATCGCGCTGCCAATCGGGCTGCCGAGAATCGGTGAAAGTGTGCCGGAGAGCACTTCGCCAACCCGCTCGCCTTCGGCGTTGACTACCGGGGTGCCTTCGCGGGCGATGCGTCGACCTTCCAGTTTGAAATGAATCACGCGGCGAGGAATGCCGTTCGCACGCTGCTCGTGGAGCGCATTTTTGCCAATGAAATCCTCTTTCTGTAGCTTTACTGTCCAGTCGAGGCTGGCTTCGAGTGGTGTGATGCTGTCGCTCAATTCGTGCCCGTAGAGTGGCAGGCCGGCTTCAAGGCGCAGGCTGTCGCGGCAGCCGAGCCCGCAGAGGCGCAGCTCAAAGGCGGCACCTTCTTTGAGGATCTGTCGGGCGAGCGTGTCGGCTGCTTGCGGCGAAGCGTAGATTTCGAAGCCGTCCTCGCCGGTGTAGCCGGTGCGGCAGACGCGCACCTTCTCGCCGGCGAAGGGGCGCAGTGCGTGCCAGAATTTCTTGATTTCGCTGAGGCTGTCGAAGCCGACTGCTTCTAAGATTGCTTGTGCCTTCGGGCCTTGTAGGGCGAGCAGGGCATACTCGTCTGAGTGATCTTCGATTTGCACCTCGAGCTCCCAACGCTCGGCTTGCTTTAGGAACCAGCCGAAGTCTTTTTCGATGTTGCTGGCGTTAACGCAGACGAGAAACGTCTCTGCGCCGGTGCGATAGACGATGAGGTCGTCAACCACGCCGCCATCGCTGGCGCACATCGGTGAGTAGACCGCCTTGCCGATGGGGGCGTTGCAGATCGCATTGACCAGCAATTTGTCGAGGAACCGCGCAGCATCCGGACCGCTGACGTGAAATTCGCCCATGTGGCTGACGTCGAACAGGCCGGCGTTGGTACGCACGGCCTTGTGTTCCTCCAGGATGCTGGTGTACTGTACTGGCATATTCCAGCCGCCAAAAGAGACAAAGCGGGCGCCTTGTTCGGCGTGGAAATCGTGGAGCGGGATTTGCTGAATGTCGGTCATGGCAGGAGTTGAGTCTGATTTTTTGTAAGCTGAGGTGCGAACTTGCGATGAGAAATACTACGAAAGTTGCAAAGAAACTTGCGCAGAGGAAAGAGTCGGCTTGTCTGGAGCATCGATCTGATCCTGCGGGAATGAATGCTACTTTCTACTCGTTGTTAAGTCTCAGTTTTTTCTAAAATGCAAAATACTTCTGCCGATCTTCGCGAACACGCGCGACATTATATTCCAGCAAGCGACGCCGACATCGCTGCAATGCTTGACGCTGTGGGCAAGTCGTCGCTGGGCGAACTGTTTAGTCACATCCCCGCGGATGTACAATTTGAGGATGGCGGCGCATTGCCTGAGGAGCTGAGCTACGAACAGCTGCACACGCGGCTTGAAGAGATCTCGAAGATGAATCGCACGGGCACCAGCTTTCTGGGGGACGGCGTGCCGGACTTTGAGCCATCGCCTGTGGTGGGGCCGGTCTGCGATATTCGCAATCTGACCACAGCTTACACGCCGTATCAGCCGGAACTGAGTCAAGGCACGCTGCTGGCTCACTGGATCTATCAATGCTCGATGGCGCGCTTGACGGGATTCGAGGCGGTTAATGCGTCCCTTTACGACCGCTCGACTTCGATTTTTGAAGGGATTAGCGCAGCGATTCGGATGGGCCGCGGCAAGTCCGCTGCGATTGTACCCGACACGCTGTACCCCGGCGATCTTGAAGTGCTGGAGACATTAGCCGAAGGCACGGCAGTGAAATTGATTCGTGTGCCCGTTGATCCGCAATCCGGCTTAATTGACCGTGCAGCGCTTAAGGCTGCCGCGGACGCCGCGGGGCCAGCACTGGCGGCAATCGTGTTTCCGCATGTGAACACCTTTGGCCTCATTGAGGAGGTAGACGCGCTGACGGATCTCGCTGCCGAGTTTGGTACTAAGAGTGTCGCGGTGATTGATCCAATACTGCTCGGGCCAGGTGGACTGAAAGCGCCTTCCGAGTTCGGTGCCAAGGGCGTCGATATCATTGTCGGCGAGGCCCAGCATCTTGCGCTGGCGCCGAATTTTGGTGGTCCCGGGCTTGGTTTGTTCGGTGTGCGCTTCTCTGCCAAAGATCGCAATGGTGTGCGTGCTGCTCCGGGTCGTTTCATTGGTAAGGCGAAAGACAGCTCCGGTCGCGACTGCCGCGTCGGCGTGCTGTCGACCCGCGAGCAGCACATCCGCAAGGATAAAGCTACGTCTAATATCTGTTCCAATCAGGCGTTCGTGGCGACCCTCGTCGGCGCGTCGCTGTTAGAGCGCGGTGATTCCGGTTTAGAGTCGATTCTGACTGGCTTGCGCACGCGTTTGTTGGATGCGGTACAGCGTTTGACTGCCTTTGACGGGGTCAATTTGGCATTTGCGGAGAGCGCATGTTTCCATGAGGTGACATTGGAGCTTCCATGTCCCGTGTCTGATTTACTGGCAAAGGCCCGCGCGAGCGGAATCCTTGCTGGTGCCGATGTGTCCGCGCGTGTCGACGGGGACCGACAGTTGTTGAAGCTATCGTTCTCGAATCGTGAGCAGGATCTAGACGCATTGGTCGCGGTGTTTGAGGGCATGTTTGGGCCTGCGCGTGTCGATTCGGCTGCGGATTTACCCTTGGCGACTGAGAGTGACCTGCGTCAGACGGCACCTGGGCTGCCGACGTACGCTGCTGACGAGGTGATCGATTACTACAAGCGCTTGGGCGATTTGAATGTGAGCCCGGACGACGGTTGCTATCCGCTCGGGTCGTGTACGATGAAGTACAATCCGAAGGTCAACGACTGGGCGGCGAGTCTGCCCGGGTTTACTGATGTTCACCCGCAAGCACCAGTTGAGGACGTGCAGGGCTGTTTGTATGTGCTGCATGAAACGCAGGAGTGGTTTAAAAAAATTACCGGTCTGGCAGCAGTCACGACCCAGCCGCTGGCCGGCGCGCAGGGTGAGCTGGTCGGGCTCAAGTTGTTTCAGGCGTATCACCGCGACCGCGATGAAGTACGCGATGTGATTTTGATTCCGAGTTCCGCGCACGGCACGAATTTCGCGACGGCGACCATGGCTGGCTTCTCCGGCAAGCAGGGCAAGATCGTCTACCTAGATGCCGACACTGAAGGGCGCGTGTTGAATGATCACTTGGATCTTTGTATTGCGGAATACGGCAATCGGATCGCAGGGGTCATGATCACCAATCCGAACACCAGTGGCATTTTCGAGACTTCGTTCAAGCAAATCGCCGAGAAGATCCACGCGATCGGAGGTCTGGTTTACATGGACGGCGCAAATATGAATGCCATCGCCGGTTGGGTGGACCTCGGTGCGCTCGGCGTCGACGCGGTGCATAATAATCTGCACAAAACGTGGACGATTCCACACGGCGGCGGCGGTCCCGGCGATGCAATTGTCGCTGTGAGCGAACGCCTCACGCCTTACCTGCCCGGTTATCAAATCGAGTTTGACGGTGCGCTGTACCAGCCTGTGCGTGCGCCCAAGTCGATCGGGTCCTTTCACCGTCATTGGGGCAATTTCGCTCACAAAATTCGCTGTTACACGTATTTGCTGCGCCTCGGCCGCGAAGGTGTGCGACGGATGTCAGCCGTAGCGGTTCTGAGTGCGCGCTATTTGCAGGCGCAGCTCACGGATGATTATGCGCTGTTGCCAAAGGGGGCGGATAATGAACCGCGCATGCACGAGTTTATTCTGACTTTGAAACAGGAAGACTTCGGTCTGTTGGATTCGGTGGGTTTACGTAAGACCGATGCCGCGCCGCGGATTGGTAAGCTCTTTTTGGACTTTGGCTTCCACGCGCCGACGGTCGCTTGGCCCGAGCCGCTGGGCCTGATGGTCGAGCCGACAGAAAGTTATACCAAGGCAGAGCTCGATCGCTTCGCTGAAGCGGTGCGGGCGATTCTGAAACTGGCGAGGGAGCATCCGGATGTGCTGAATTCGGCGCCGCACTTTACGCCGATTGACCGCGTGGAAGAGGTCGATGCCAACCGCGATGTCTGCTTGTCGGAGTCGCTCGATAGTCTGCCGCATATCAACCCAGCGCGTGTTTCGACTAAGGAGCTGGCCAAGTTGTCAGTGGATGAGATCTACGCGAAAATCGTAGCCGCGCTGTAGGTGGTGTTTTTGTTCGCGACGGTGGGGCGAATCGCTCCACCGTCGCCTGCTTCATTGCAGGCGCTCGGTTAGAGAGTGGTCACCTTGGAGTGGCGGTCTGCTAGTGGCAGGCGCCATGTGTGGTGCTATCGTATCGGCTAGCCGACGACGGGTGATTCGTCCGCTCGCGGTGGATCGATCTGTATTCAATGCTTTGCGAATTGTGTGGAGTGGCTTATACTGCAAGTATTATGAATGAAATAATGGCACTCTTTGCGGGCGTCGGCTTGGCGGCTGCGTGTGGTTTTCGCGTTTTCGTTCCGCTCTTTATTACCAGCCTCGCGGCCAGTGGTGGAGTCGATCTGTTTGCCGATGTCGATGTTCAGGCGATGCTCGGCGATCAAGAGTGGCTGGGTAACCCATGGGTGACCGTCACGCTCGGAGTTGCTACCGCACTCGAAATTGGCAGTTATTATATTCCTTGGCTGGACAATGCACTCGACTCGATCGCCACCCCAGCCGCCGTGGTCGCAGGTACCTTTATCACCGGTGCGATGATGCCTGACTTTATCGGCGACGGGTCTTTTAAGTGGATCGTGTCCACCGTCGCTGGCGGTGGTACCGCCGGAGTGGTTCAGGGCGCATCGGTCATCACGCGCGGCACTTCGACCGCGACGACCGGTGGAGTCGGCAATCCAGTGATCTCAACCGCCGAGCTCGGAGGTTCGATTTTGACCGCCGGCTTGGCGATTTTGCTGCCGTTCGTCGCTGCGATCTTTGTCTGCATTCTCCTGTATTTTGTGATCCGCACGATTGTTCGCTTTTTCAAGCGCCGTGCGCAAAGCAAGCGTGAGGGGGCTCAAGCGGCTAGCGTGGCGAGCAAAAGCAATGCGCTGCCACCGCCAGAGGCGTAGCGCTTTTTTAGGGGCGCTGGCCAGTTGTCACGGGCCTTTGTGTCGCACGTATTGGCTCTGAGCTCATTTCGCTAGCTCCATGCTCTTGTGGTCAGCAGGTAGATGTCGGCGCCGGTCCCATGCCTGAATGCGCAAGCAATTTCAGGTATGGGCCAGTGTGTGGCCGGCGCGCTGAAATGCAGCCGGATTGTTACAATTTCTCCGGATAGTCTCCGCTTGTGATGAGCTCGCGAATGCTGGACTGGACGAAGGGCTTGTCGTTCGGGTAGGTGACGCCGAACCACGCGCCGCTGGTTTCGATCACGGCGCATGTGGTTTGTTCGGATTGAATTAGCGTATCGATCACGGTCGGAATGTAGCACTCGGACTTCATCTCGTTGCCGTGGGCTTCGAGGAATTCGATAAAGTGCTCCTCTAAGCTGGGGAAGAGTGCCGGGCTGAAGCCCCAGAAATTCATCGAGACGATAGCTTCCGGTGCGATCTCGACGGATTCGCCGGCGAGGTTGTCGCCGCGCACCACGCCATTTGCGTCGCGGGCGATGGTGCAGTGTTCTTCCACCGCCTGAAGTGCGCCTTCTTCGACGTGGCACAGTCCGCGATTGACCGATCCGTGCTCCGAAAGAGTGTTGTCCAACCGGTAGCCGACCATGCAGGTGCGGAGTTCGGGTTCGGTCGCGTTTTGTTCGAAGTGCTGCGCGAGTTGCTGATAGGCGTCTTGGCCGTAGAAGTCGTCCGCGTTAATCACGGCGAACGGGGTGTCGATTTCGTCGCGTGCAGCGCGTACTGCGTGAGTAGTGCCCCAGGGCTTTTCGCGGCCTTCGGGGATGCTGAAGCCTTTCGGCAGGTCAGCAAGGTCTTGATACGCGTAGGCCACCTCGATTTGTCCTGCAAACTTATCGCCGACTGCCGATTTAAACGCTTCCGCAAAATCGCGGCGAATCACGAACACCACTTTGCCGAAACCCGCGCGGATCGCGTCGAACACGGAATAGTCGAGTACGGTTTCGCCATTCGGCCCCATTGGGTCGAGTTGTTTGAGGCCGCCGTAGCGGCTGCCCATTCCAGCTGCGAGAATCAAAAGTGTCGGTTGCATGAAGACAGTTTTTACTGGGATCGTGGTCTAGCGCAAATGAGAATCCGCGGAATTGTCCGATTTTGATCTCAGCCGACAGAGCGATTGGTGGCTGCTCTGGGGGAGCCCTGTCTCTGTCGTGACTTGGCTTATTGTAGGCTGAGGAAGCGCACGGTGCAGTGCGTGCGTGCGGTGATCTTGGCGCCGTTTCGTCTGTATTCAATTAGCTGTTGGACGGCGCCCGGCATACCGACAGGGATGAGGCAAATGCCGTCTTCCGTGAGTTGTTCGAGTAGGGCGGCTGGGTGGTGCGGGAAAGCGACGGTGGCGATGATACGGTCGAAGGGCGCGGCTTCGGGCCAGCCAGTGGCGCCGTCGCCGGTGCGGAAGTGGATGCCTTGGTATTTTAATGCTTTCAACCGTCTTTGTGCATGGCGGGCGAGCGTCTCACTGATTTCGATGGTGTAGACCGCTGCCGCTAGTTCAGCCAGCAGCGCGGTTTGGTAGCCCGAGCCGGTGCCGATTTCGAGAACACGGCAATCTGGGGTGAGCTTGAGCCACGCGGTCATCGCCGCCACCAAAGAAGGCTGCGAGATCGTGGCGTGGTCCTCGATCGGGAGCGGGATGTCGGCCCAGGCGCTGGCTTTGAGGGCGGGGCGCACAAAGCGGCTACGGTCAATGCGGGCAAAGGCGTTGCGCACTGAGCTGTCGGAGATCCCACTGGCAAGCTGCGCCGCTTGTGGGTAATAGGGCATCTTTTAAGTGTAATCGCATTGGGCGGCGGGGTCAACGAGCCGAGTCGAGCTGCGTGCTGAATTCGCTTGGCGTGCTGTGCCTCTTTCGGCTAACAATCACTGACGAAATCATCAATTTATTATGTCCTCTCTGAAAATATGGCTTGAAGCGACGCGGCCGAAAACCTTGCCGGCGGCTGTGACTCCGGTATTATTGGGGACGGCTGTGGCTTGTGCGGATGCTGGCTTCGATTGGCGCCCCGCAGTGATTTGTTTGGCGTTTGCGCTGTTGATGCAGATCGGGACCAATTTTGCCAATGATTATCTGGATGGGATCAAAGGCACCGACACCGATGCCCGTCTGGGGCCACGGCGTGCAGTGGCGGCTGGGCTGATCGCGCCGGCGACGATGAAACGTGCGACGATGCTGGTGTTGGCGCTCGGTTTTTGCCTCGGGCTCGGACTCATCCCGTTCGGCGGTTGGTGGTTGCTGGTGGTCGGCGTGGCGAGTGTGTGCTGTGCTTGGCTGTATACCGGCGGGCCTTATCCATTGGCTTACAATGGGCTGGGGGATGTGTTTGTGGTGCTGTTTTTCGGCTTTGTCGCGGTGGGCTGCACTTACTATGTACAAGCGGGTGCGGTGACGGTGGATGTGGTGTTGCTGGGGCTTGGTTGTGGTTTGCTGGTGAATAACATTCTGGTGGTGAACAATTACCGGGATTTGGACGAGGATCGGGCCGCGGGCAAGCGCACCCTGGTGGTGTTGCTCGGGCGGCAAGCGGCGCTGGTTCAATATGTGGGGTCCACTGTACTTGCCGGGCTGGTGATTTTGTGGTTTTGGTGGCAAGGGAGCGGCAATTTGGTGCTGCTTGGCTTGGCGCCGATCTTCTACAGTTTTCAATTGGCTGGGCGCTTGTCGTTGGCGACTTCACCGCAGGATTTCCTGCAAGCACTAAAAGGCTCTGGGCTGGTGGTGGCTGCCTTTGGAGCGCTCTTCTCTTTGGGCCTGTTGCTGTGAGTCTTGCGCTTGCGTGTACGACTGCAGCGATCACGTTGTACTTGCGGGCATGTGAATGAAGTTGTGGCATCGTTCGGAGCTGCTGAACTATACGAAGGTTATTTCGCCCGGAGCAGTTTTCTTATATCTGGTAAAAGGGGAGGTGTCTGGATCTGTTCTTAAGACGGGGCGGATTAGGAACTTGCTATTTAAAGGCGACTACTTTTCTTTTTGCGGTTTTGAACTCAAACAGCGTTATGGTACTTCCAGAAATTTCTTCTCTCCTTCCTCTTGCTCAGGCGGCTCCTGCCAGTGGCCTCGGGCAGTTTCTTCCGATCATCCTGCTTTTCGTTGGGATGTGGTTTCTTATTATCGCACCGCAGCGTAAGCGCCAGAAAGCGCATGATAAGATGCTGAGTGAGCTGAATAAGGGCGACGAGATCGTCACTACCGGTGGCCTCTTTGGAAAAATTATCCTCGTCAAAGATGACCGCTTGGTTGTCGAAATTGCTGAAAACACCAAGGTGGAACTCGGCAAGAGCTTTATCTCCAGCAAGGTTGAAGTAAAATCCGCCGAGTAATTCGGCACCGAAAGGACCTATATCCCATGTCAGGTAACATTTTTTGGAAATTCGTTCTCACCGCAGTCATCGTTTTTTGGTGCGTCGCTGAGATTTCTCCACTTCAGGATCGTCCTTTCGAGGGCTACATCGTGGAGCAAGCCACTGCCGAAACGGACGAGTTTGCGGAGGTTATGGAGCGTGCGCAAGCACGTGTGGATACTCAGGCGTCGAAGACGCTCTTCATTGCACTGCGCGATCTCGGTGTTGAGGAAGGTATCGACTACGCGAAGTTTTTCCCCGAGATCAATCTGCGGGACGTTGCCAATCAAAACAAGCGCAACGATATACTGCTCAAGCACTTGCTGAGCTCGGCGCAAAGTAGTCTGCGCCTTGGCTTGGACCTCAAGGGCGGTGTGGGTGTGACGCTAAAGATCGATGAAGCCGCGCAGTCTGAAATGAGTGCTTTTCAGCAGGCCGAGCAGCTTCAGGATGCGATTGAAATCATGGGTAGCCGTTTGGATGGTCATGGTGTGGCTGAGCCAATCATCCGTCCTGTCGGTGATGACGCTATCGAAATTCAGATCGCTGGCTTATCTACCAAGGACAACCCTGAGGTGGTCGACTCGCTGAAGAAGCCCGCTCGGCTCGAATTTCGCAGTGTCCACGAGACGCTGAATCCGGACACGACTCCAAAGAACCAATATCCGGTCGGCTACGAAGTGCTCGCGGAAGAGAATGAAGACCGCAAGACTGGTGAAGTTTACGAGCGCCGCATGTTTGTAAAGCTGATCCCAGAAGCGACCGGCGAAATCGTTGCCGATGCATACGTTTCGCAGACACAGACCGGAGGCTTTCAAATCAATTTGGAAATGACCAGCGAAGGTGCTGAGATTCTCGCGGCGGTGACTGAGAGAATGATCGGCCAGCCACTGGCTATCGTGCTCGACGGTAAACTCTACTCCGCGCCAACCGTGAATGGTGTGCTGTCGAACCGTGCGCAGGTGACTGGTACCTACTCGCAACGTGAAGCGATCGATTTGGCAAATGTGTTGAATAACCCGCTCGCAGTTGAATTACGCGTCGACCAGATGTATGAAGTCGGCCCGACGCTGGCTGAAGGTACACGCGACAGTTCGATCAATGCCGCCAAGTGGGGCGCGGTCCTAGTGATTGGCTTCATGGTTCTTTACTACTTTATCGGTGGTGCGGTCGCGGTCATTTCTTCGCTCGTCAATGTGATCATCGTTCTCGGTGTGCTCGCCAGTTTGGGGGCGACCCTGACGCTGCCCGGTGTAGCCGCGCTGGTTCTCACGCTCGGCATGGGAGTGGATGCGAATATTCTGATCTTTGAACGTATTCGTGAGGAGCTACGCTCCGGCAAAACCATCAAAAACGCGACTTCGGGTGCGTTCGCGAAGGTGACTTCCACCATTGTGGATGCCAACGTGACGACGCTGATTACAGCCTCCATTCTCATCTGGTTGGGCACGGGGCCGGTCAAGGGCTTTGGTGTTACACTTGCGATTGGTATCTGCGCGTCGATTTTCTGTGCGTTGGTTGTGACTCGATTCTTGGTTGATTTCCTCGTGCACCGTCTGGGTGTGTCGAAGGTGCTCGGC
>Ga0115569_10002038_pt1 | contig 15474 bp, 13 predicted proteins | sample COGITO_mtgs_1205_2_FD_87295 | JGI IMG/M metagenome (GOLD analysis project Ga0115569, IMG submission 87295) | Pelagic marine microbial communities from North Sea - COGITO_mtgs_120503 | ecosystem: Environmental > Aquatic > Marine > Epipelagic | place: Germany:Helgoland, sampling site Kabeltonne... | reverse complement strand
TTAAATAAAAAGGAAGATGTTGTCGTTTTAGCAAAAACAGGTACTGGAAAAACAGCAGCTTTCGGATTGCCTCTATTGCAGTTAGTAGACCAAGAAAATACACAGATACAAGTAGTAATATTAGCCCCTACAAGAGAATTAGGACAACAAATTCATGCGAATCTAGTTTCTTTTGCAACAGAGAGCCAAAAAGCAACAATTGTTTCTATATGTGGCGGTATCCCTATAAAACCTCAGATAGAACGTTTACGAGAAACGACACATATTGTTGTGGCAACTCCGGGGCGTTTGGTCGATTTAGTAAATCGTGAAGCGATCAATATAAAAAACATCACCTACTTTGTGATGGACGAGGCAGACGAAATGGTAAGCGCCTTAAAAGAAGAGGTAGATGCGATTATCAAAGAGATTCCAAAAACAAGAAGAACTTTATTGTTTACGGCTACCATGCCAGGTTCGATCAAACAATTGGTGCAAAATTATATGTCGAAACATGTCGTACATGTAACAGCAGATATGGACACTGTCGGGCATCAAGGAATAGATCATCAATATGTGGTGGTTGCACCCATTGAAAAACTAAATGTATTACTTCATTTTTTAGTATCTAAAGAAGGAAAACGGGGTATTATTTTCTGTAAAACAAAAGCCGCTGTAAATAAATTAGCAAAAAACTTAGCGATTAATAAATTTTCGTCTGGTGCTTTGCATGGTAGTTTAACCCAAGGAATTCGGGATCGAATTATGGGGCAATTTAGAGAAGGACATATTGATGTTTTAGTGGCTACAGATTTAGCAGCTAGAGGAATCGATGTGAAAGAAATAGCCTATGTGGTTAATTATCATTTACCAGATCGATACGACACCTATGTTCATCGAAGTGGACGAACAGCAAGAGCAGGAGCAACGGGACTTTCATTAAGTATTATTCAACAAGAAGAGCTGGAAGAAATTCCAGAATTTGAAGAAGATTTAGGACTGGTTTTTACGCCTTATAAAAAGGCAGATACACAAAGCATTGAAGAGAATAATGGTTTGTTGTGGGCAAAAAAAATATTTAAAATTAAACCAAATCGTACCGTATCAGAAGACTTTAAAGCACAAATTAAAACAATCTTTCATCACTTAACAAAAGAGGAATTGGTTGATAAAGTTTTTGCAAATTACTTAGCGCAAGTAGCAGCTGCAAAAACAAAACCAGCTATTTCTAAAAAGAATAAAAAGAGATAAATTTCATGGCAAATACGATAAAAAGTCAACAAGATATTTTAGCAAAATTGCAGATTGAGGCGTTGAATCCGATGCAAACGGAAGCAGTATCCGTTATTGAAAAAAATGCAAATACCATTCTATTATCGCCAACAGGAACTGGAAAGACATTGGCTTTTTCTTTGCCTTTGTTAAAATCATTAGATCCTAATTCTAAAGAAGTACAAGCACTTATATTGGTACCTTCAAGAGAGTTGGCGATACAAATAGAACAAGTAATTCGCTCTATGGGAGCTGGATATAAAGTAAATGCAGTCTATGGTGGCAGACCCATGTCTAAAGATAAAATTGAATTGAAACATGTTCCTGCAATTTTAATTGGTACGCCAGGAAGAGTTTCTGATCATTTTGCAAACGATCGTTTTTCTAAAGACCATATAAAAACGTTGATTCTAGACGAATTTGACAAATCGCTAGAGGTAGGGTTTGAGTATGAAATGCGTAATATTATCAATCAATTACATGCAGTACATAAACGTGTTTTAACTTCTGCTACTCAAGGTGTAGAAATTCCCGATTTTGTAAAATTAGGGGAACCAAGAATTATCAATTATTTAAAAGGAAAAAGAACCTCTCAACTTGCTTTTAAAACAGTGGTTTCTCCAAATAAGAATAAAATGAGAACCTTGTTAACTTAGCGCAACATATTGGTAATGAACCCGGAATTGTTTTTTGTAATCTAAAAGATACCATTACACAATTGAGTACTTTTTTAACCCAAAACAACATAAGTCATGCTTGCTTCTCTGGAGGAATGGAACAAAAAGATAGAGAGCGTGCTTTAATTAAATTTAGAAATGGCACCTGTCAATTATTAATTGCGACAGATTTAGCCGCTAGAGGAATTGATATACCAGAAATGAAATTTATTATCCATTACGAATTGCCAAAACATGAAGAAGAATTTATTCATAGAAATGGGCGAACTGCAAGGGTAAATGAAAAAGGAACTGCGTATATTTTAAAATGGGAAAATGAACGTTTGCCCGATTTTATCAAAGCGAGTAAAGGCATTAATATTTCAAAGAAAGCAGTACAAATATCACAATATTGGGAAACGTTGTTTATTTCTGGAGGACGAAAAGATAAAATTTCTAAAGGAGATATTGCAGGTTTATTTTTCAAACAAGGTGGAATATCTAGAGAACAATTAGGGGCTATTGAGTTGAAACCAGATTGTGCATTTGTTGCAATTCCTTTAGCACTCGCAGATGATTTGGTCGCAAAACTTAACAATACGCGTTTAAAAAAGAAAAAAGTAAGAGTGACCTTATTATAACTACTATGAGTGAAAAAGGCCCGCATTTAGACATTGTATCTTGCATCAACACATTACAGCAATTATTAGATGATACCAATCAACTTTTTGAGTTGCCAGAAGACCAAAGAGTCGCACTTTTTAAGGCAGCTGGTGCATTAACACGCCCGAATCGTACTGAATTTGAACGCAGAAGAAAAGATGCCAAAAAAGCAGCAAAACGTAAAATGATTGCCAAAGATACGCATGCAAGAAAAACGACAGGGATTCGTTCTGCACGTGAAGCTGCATTGTTTGTTGCTCCAAAATTACTAGGAGCTGCTGCATTGAATGAAGATACTTTGGAGTTAGAATCCCCAAGAAATTGTTATGTCTGCAAAACTGTTTTTACCAAATTGCATCATTTTTATGATACCATGTGTAAAGCATGTGGTGATTTAAATTATACAAAACGTTTTCAAACGACCGATTTAAAAGATCAAGTAGCTATTATTACAGGATCTCGATTAAAAATAGGGTACCACATTACTTTAATGTTATTGCGTTCTGGAGCAACAGTTATCGCTACCACACGTTTTCCTGCAGATTCTGCAATTCGATTTTCAAAGGAAGAAGATTATAAAGATTGGAGTGATCGCTTGCATATTCATGGACTCGATTTACGACATATTCCAAGTGTGGAGATTTTTTGTAATTATATAGAACAAAAATACGATCGCCTAGATATTTTAATCAATAATGCCGCACAGACCGTTAGAAGACCTTCAGGATTTTATTTTCATTTGATGGAAAATGAAAAATTACCGCTAAATCAGTTGCCTAAATTGGCACAAACATTATTAAAAGAACATACAAGTTGTTTAGAAGAATTGGCAAACTTAAGTGTCGCTACATCAAAAACAAGTAAGAATAATGTATTGCCTGTAACTTGGCATGGTCCTGAACCCGGTATTGGTTTGAGAAATTCGGCAGCATTGTCTCAAATACCGTATAGTTTTGACAACTCATTACAAACAGCAGAAGTATTTCCAGAAGGCGAATTAGATGCCGATTTACAACAAGTAGATTTAAGAAAAACCAACAGTTGGCGTTTAAAGTTAGGCGAAATTGAAACTACAGAAATGGTAGAAGTACAGTTGGTCAATGCGGTGGCGCCATTTGTGTTGTGTAATCGTTTGTCTAACCTAATGATGAAAGAAAATACAGGTAAAAAACATATTATAAATGTGACTGCTATGGAAGGGAAATTTCATCGATTTAAAAAAGTAGACAGACATCCACATACAAATATGGCAAAAGCGGCCTTAAACATGTTAACGCATACTTCAGCAGCTACCTTTGCGAAGTCTGGTATTTATATGAATGCTGTCGATACAGGTTGGGTGACTGATGAAGATCCTGCTGAATTGTCTAAAAGGAAAGTTGCAGTACACGATTTTCAACCTCCTTTAGATATTGTAGATGGAGCAGCGAGAGTTATGGATCCTTTAATTGATGGTATTAATTCGGGTAAACACTGGTGTGGTAAATTTTTGAAAGATTATTTCCCAATTGATTGGTAGGCGCTTTCTAAGTGGTACTTATTTTTTTAAAACAACCAGTCGCTAGGAGGGAACTTCGAGATAAAGGTTCTTTAACTTGTTTTCCATTTTTCATCAGAATTTAGTGTAAATTATTTTATTTTTTCGAATGCAATTTCTTTGAAATTAAAATTGCTTTATGGATTCTTTCTCAAATTTCTATTATCTTCGTTTTTTAATATAATGTACAATGGGTAGAAATTTAAAAGAATATATTGGTATCGGTTTAAAAGGAATGGCAATGGGAGCAGCAGATGTAGTTCCTGGTGTTTCTGGTGGTACAATTGCTTTTATTTCTGGTATTTATGAAGAATTATTGCAAAGCATTAGTAATGTAAATTTGGGTTTGTTGAAGACCTTAAAACAAGAGGGTTTAAAAGCAGCTTGGAAACAAGTAAATGGGGCGTTTTTAGCTTCTTTATTTTTGGGGATTTTTGTGAGTATTGTTTCCTTGGCAAAAGCGATAAAAATTTTATTAGAAAATGAACCTATTTTGCTATGGTCTTTCTTTTTTGGTTTGGTGTTAGCGAGTATTATTTATATTGTAAAGCAAATTACAAAGTGGAACTTCATTGCAGTTGCCATCTTAATTTTAGGTGCTTTTCTAGCCTATTATATTACTACCTTACATCCCTTAATTTTAGAAGATTCTTCTTTGTTGTTTTTGTTTTTTGCAGGCGCAATCGCTATTTGTGCTATGATTTTACCTGGAATTTCAGGAGCATTTATTTTGGTACTATTAGGAGCCTATAAACCTATTTTAGCAGCTGTAAACGATCGAGATTTTAAAACAATTTTAGCAGTTGGTTTAGGTGCAATTGTAGGTTTGTTGAGTTTTTCTAAAATTTTAAAATGGTTGTTTGCAAATTATAAAAACTATACACTAGCGGCTTTGACAGGTTTTATTATTGGTTCTTTAAATAAAATTTGGCCTTGGAAATTAACGCAGTCAGTCTTTGATAAAACAACTGGAGAAATTGTTCCGTTTATGAGTGTTTCAGATTTAGGAAGTCTCTCTATTTTTCAAAAGCAAATCAATAATTTTGAGCGCTATAAAATAGCAATGGAAGAAAGCGTATTGCCTTTGCAGTATGCTGTAGAAAACCAACATATAGATAGTCAGTTTGGAATAGCACTATTACTAGCAGTTGCTGGTTTTTTGCTCATTTTAGGGATGGAGAAACTCGCAGTTCGAAAAAAATAAATGTTGAAAGAACGTACTTTTTTACAGAAATTAATCCTTTTTTCAAAAGGGTTGGCTATGGGAGCTGCAAATAAAGTTCCTGGGGTTTCTGGGGGAACAGTTTCTTTTGTTTTTGGATTTTATGAGGAATTAATTTATTCGTTCAGAAAGATCAATTTAAAAGCATTTAAATTACTTTTTAATGCTCGATTCAGTAGCTTTTATCATTATGTAAATGGTTCGTTTCTCCTCTTAACAATGGGAGGCAGTATCTTTAGTTATTTTAGCATTTCTTTAGTACTAGACTACTTTTTAAAACATTATGAAGTCTATGTTTGGAGTTGGTTTTTCGGAATGATTATCGGTTCAATATACTATATAGGCAAAGGTTTTGGAGCATGGAATTCAAAAAATAGTATTTCACTAATTATTGGAGTCACTGTTGGATTAGGAATTAGTTTTTTAACACCAGCGAGAGAAAACGATAATCTTTGGTTTGTTTTTATTTGTGGAATTATAGGGGTTTCTGGTATGACACTTCCGGGGCTTTCAGGCTCTTTTATTTTAATTCTTTTAGGGAATTATGTGTTGCTGTTAGTCGATTCTGTAAATGTATTATTACATGTAATTACGCGTCTTTTGTCCGGTGATTTTGATGTTTTATCAGATCCTATTAAAATAAGATATTTAAAAATAATGACCGTTTTTACATTAGGTTCTGCTTTTGGTTTGGTTTCCATAAGTCATGTTTTAGGCTATGTTCTAAAGCGCTGGAATCAAATTGTAAACGCACTAATTATTGGTTTTATTACGGGGTCATTAGGAATTGTTTGGCCTTGGAAAAAAGTACTTTATTTACAAGAAAAAGGAAATTATTTAATTGATAAAAAAGGAAATAAAATAGTTGAAAATTATGAGCGATTTGTTCCTGATTTTTCAAATTTAGATACCTGGTTTGGTGTGTTTTATATCATTATAGGTGTTTTGTTAGTTTTAACGATAGATTTTTATGGAAGAAAGAAAAAATAAAGTTTTTGGGTTGTTAGGAAAAGATATTGCGTATTCTTTTTCACGTGGGTATTTTACAAAAAAGTTTGAAAAACTTGGATTAAAGAAACACAAATATGTCAATTTTGACATTCAGAAAATAGAAGATTTTCCATCGATAATAAAAGAAGAAAAAGAAAACTTAGGTGGAATAAATGTGACCATTCCATACAAAGAAGTCGTTTTGAAATATTTAGATACCCTGGACGAAACCGCAAAAGAAATAGGGGCAGTAAATACTATTAAATTCACGAAAAGAGGTAATTTAAAGGGATACAATTCAGATGTTGTCGGTTTTGAGAAATCCTTATTCCCATTATTAGAAACACATCACACGAGTGCTCTAATTTTAGGCACAGGAGGTGCTTCCAAAGCAATTGCTTATGCATTAAAAAAGAAGGGAATTTTATTTAAATTTGTTTCTAGAAATCCAAAAGGGAAAAGAGAAATTGCTTACCAAGATTTAACAAAAGAAGTACTAGAGCAGCATCAAATCATTATCAATTCAACTCCTATTGGTACTTCACCCAATATAGAAAAATCACCCAATATTCCCTATCAATATATCACTAATAAACATTTACTATACGATTTGATTTACAATCCAGAAGTCACGACATTTTTAGCAAAAGGTAAAGAAAAAGGCGCCCTGATAAAAAATGGATACGAAATGTTACAACTGCAAGCAGAAGAATCTTGGAGAATTTGGAATGATCACTAAAAGTATTACGTATAGTTTGCAAATATAGTATGTAGTCAGTATCTTTATAGACGTATAAAAATTGTTTGTATAAGACCTTAAACATTGTAGATATGTTAGAAAATAACGAAGAAAACGTTGATGAGACGGAAAAGAAAGTAGTAGAAGAGACAAATAACACTTCAAAAAACACTCCTGAAGACACTTTAAAAGAAGTGAAAACTACCCAGGATGCTGTAGAAGAAATAGACAACTCAATTGCTGTAGATGCTGAAAAAGAGACCACTAAAGAAGAAGCATCTCTCGTTGTAGATTACTCAAAATTATCATTAGAAATTTTAGTAGCAACACTTAAAGAAATTCTTGCGAACAATCCTGTTCAGAAAATAAAAAATCAAGTCGAAAGTATTAAAAGCGCTTTCAATCTAAAATTTGGAGCTTTATTAGCAGAAAAGAAAGCCGCATTTTTAGCAGAAGGAGGGAACGCTATCGATTTTCAATTTTCTAGTTCTGTAAAGTCTGATTATAATTCGCTTTTATCGGAATACAAGAAACATCGAGATGCCCATTACAAAGACCTTGATAAGCAATTATCTTCAAATTTAGAAAAAAGAATTTCTGTCATTGAACAATTAAAAGATTTAATTGAAAACGCAGATACAGCAACAATGTACAAAAGCTTTAGAGCATTGCAAGATACTTGGAGAGCAATTGGCCCTGTTTCAAAAAATCATTATAATGATACCTGGAAAACGTTTCATCATCATGTTGAACGTTTTTATGACTTATTACATTTAAGTAATGATTTTAGAGATTTAGATTTTAAACACAATTTAGAAGAAAAATTAAAAATTATAGAAAAAGCGACTGCATTAGCAGAAGAGGCAGATATAAATATTGCTTTTAAGGAGCTCCAAGACTTACATAAAATTTGGAAAGAAGATATTGGTCCAGTCTCTCAAGAGATGAGGGAAAATATATGGCAAAAGTTTAGTGCAGCTACCAAAAAAATTCATGATAGAAGACATGATCACTTTAGGGAAATGCGTTCTAAATATCAAGAAATTATAGAAAAAAAGTTAGAGGTTGTAGAAAAATTGAATGCTTTTGATACGTCTCATAATACCTCTCATAATGATTGGCAAAAAAGTATTAAAGAGATAGAAGAATTAAGGCAAGAATATTTTAAGGTGGGGAAACTTCCCTATGCTAAAAGTGAAGATGTTTGGCAAAAATTTAAAGCAGCTACTAAGAAATTTAATAGTGCTAAGAATGTTTTTTATAAACACGAAAAAAACGATCAGCAAGAAAACTTAAAAAAGAAAATAGCGTTAATTGAACTTGCTGAATCATTAAAAGAAAGTGACGATTGGGAAAACACGACAAACGCCTTGAAGCAAATTCAATCTGATTGGAAAAAAATCGGTCATGTTCCACGTAAATTTTCTGATGATATTTGGAAACGTTTTAAAGCTGCTTGTAATCATTATTTTGATAGATATCATGATAAAAAGAATTCTTTAAATAAAGAAGAACAAGGAGTTGTAGACGCTAAAAAAACATTTTTAGAAACCGTAAAAGAAATAACAGAACCCACAAAAGAGGCTGTTTTAGAAGTTATAAATACTTGGAAAGATTTGGGTAGATTACCAAGAAACGCTCGACATATAGACGGTAAATTTCAGAAAATAATAGACAAGCTTTTAGGGGGTTTATCTCTAGGGAAAGAGGAAATTGCTATGTTAAAATTTACCCATGTTATTGACTGTCTTGTGGCTGATGAGGATGTGAGAAAGTTAGATTCTGAACAACTATTTGTTAGAAAGAAAATTGATGAAGTCGTTAAAGAAATTCAACAATTAGAAAATAATTTAGGTTTCTTTTCAAATGCAAAAGATGATAATCCACTGGTGTTAAATGTGAAAAATAGGGTGAATGAATTTAAAGAAGATTTAGCCATTTGGAAAGCAAAATTGAAATATATAAAGAAACTTGATTATTAACCTTTGCTTGTGATATCGATATAATATAATTTTTTATTTCCGAGAGCTTATTAAATTAATCAATGTAATCTGTTGACTAATATTATTTAGGCTTCGATAAGTTCAGTGATACCATGGAGATTTATTGATAATCTTTAAAAAACAAAAAACTCGAAGCAATGCTTCGAGTTTTTTATGAATTTATGTGAAATGGATTAAGAAAAGAATTTATCCATTTTAGCTTTTTCTTCTTCAGCTAAAGCTGCATCGACTAAGATACGACCACTATGTTCGTCTATTGTAATTTTCTTTCTATTTGCGATTTCTAACTGCACCTGTGGTGGAATTGTAAAATAAGAACCTCCAGAAGCTCCACGTTCAATAGCTACAACAGCTAAACCGTTTTTTACATTCGTTCTAATTCTTGTATAAGCAGTATATAAATGTGCGTCTAAAGATTTAGAGAATTCATCAGATTTTTTAATTAATAAAGTTTCTTCTTTTTCTGTTTCTTTTAAAATGGCATCTAATTCCGCTTTTTTATGACCTAAATGCTTTTCTTGTTTTGCTAACTTCTCGTTAGTCGTATCAATGACTTCTTTTTTCTGAGCAATCTTTGCATTGAATTCAAGAATTCTCTTTTCAGCTAATTGAATTTCTAAATCTTGATATTCAATTTCTTTTGATAAAGAGTCAAATTCCCTGTTATTTCTAACTTTCTGCTGCTGCTCATCGTACTTTTTCATTAACAAATTAGACTCTTCAATAGCTAATTTTTTGTTGTTAATATCAGTCTCTAAGTTTGCTACGTCTTGATTTAAGTTTGCGACACGTGTATTTAACCCGGCAACTTCATCTTCTAAATCTTCAACTTCTAGGGGCAATTCACCTCTAACATTTCTAATTTCATCAATTCTAGAATCGATTAACTGTAAATCGTATAAAGCTCTTAATTTTTGTTCAACCGAAATTTCTTTCTTCTTTGCCATGTTTATATATAATATATAGGATTTGTACTTTTTTCTGATAAAATGACTGCAAAATTACTAAATTTTTTCGTAAGATAATCAACCAAAAGGTTTTTTGTAAACTGTTCGCTCTCATAATGACCAATATCTGCTAAAAGAAGTTGGCTTTCAGCTTTAAAAAATTCATGATATTTAAAATCAGCACTCACGTAGGCGTCTGCTCCAGCTGCTTTTGCATTGGAAATAGCAAAACTTCCTGCTCCACCTAAAACCGCTACTTTTTTTATTTTTTTATTGATAAAATTAGAATGACGTACACAGTCCGTGTTCATTTTTTTCTTTAAATACAAAAGAAAGGCTGTTTCATCCATTTCTGATGGAAGCTCACCAAGCATTCCCATACCAATATCTTGGTGTATGTTTTCTGTCGTCGTTATTTCGTAGGCAACTTCTTCATAAGGATGGTGCTCTTTTAGAGATTTTAAAATTGCGGCTTCATTTTTACTTTCAAAAACAACACTAATTCGAGTTTCCTTCTCTGTATGAAGTTTTCCTTTTTCACCCAAAACGGGATCAGCATTTTCATTTCCTCGATAAGTTCCTTCACCAACACTGCTAAAAGAGCATTGATCGTAATTTCCAATGTTTCCACCTCCCACCTCAAAAAGAGCGTTTCTTAAAATAGTAGCACTTTTATTGGGTACATAAGTCGTTAAATTTTTAATGATCCCTTTTTTTGGAATTAAAATTTTAGTGTTTTTTAATCCTAAAACTTCACACATTTTTGCTGAAACTCCCTTTTTAGAATTATCCAACGCTGTGTGAGTAGCATAAATAGCAATGTCATTTTTTATTGCTTTTAAAACGACACGCTCAACATAAGAATTGCCATTTAGCTTTTTTAAACCTTCAAAAATAATAGGGTGAAAACTAACAATTAAATTACAATTCTTAGCAATTGCTTCCGATACAGTTTCCTCTAAAGTGTCTAAGGTTACTAAAACTCCAGAAACGGTCGTAGCATAACTACCAACCAACAAGCCAACGTTGTCAAAATTTTCCGCATAGTTTAGGGGAGCTAATTCTTCTAAGTAATTTGTAATGTCCTTTATAATCATAAAATAGTGATATCGAAATCCAAAGTTAACATTTTCTATTCATCATTCCATAAAAATAACTTATTTTCGTGTAGATGAAATTTCTACGTTTTTTATTATATCCGTTTGCTATTATTTATGACGTTGTTACAACAATTCGTAACTTCTTTTTTGATGTTGGAATTTTTAAGCAAACCTCATTTAAAACTCCCGTAATTGTTGTTGGCAATCTAAGTATTGGTGGAACGGGGAAAACCCCGCAAATTGAATATTTAATCCGCTTGTTAAAAGACTCGTTTAAGACCTCCGTTTTAAGTAGAGGATACAAACGTAAAACAGCAGGTTTTATATTGTTAAATGCATTGCATTCAGCTGAGGATGTAGGTGATGAGCCTTTACAATACTTTAAAAAATTTAATAAAATTTCTGTAGCAGTTGCTGCAGATAGAGTTCAAGGAGTTACTAAATTGATTGCAGAGAAATCTCCTGAAGTTATTTTGTTGGACGATGCTTATCAACACCGAAAAATAAAAGGAAGTTTGTATATCTTATTGACGAAATATGACACTTTATTTTCGAATGATTTTTTATTGCCGACAGGGAATTTAAGAGAAAGTAGGAGAGGAGCAAGCAGAGCAGACGTAATTTTAGTCACCAAATGTCCAATAAATTTAACAGAAGTAGCGAAACATAAAATTATTGAGCGACTTAAAAAATACAATAAGAAGGTATTTTTCACTGTTATTTCTTACAATAAAGAAACTTCTGGAAGCAAGACTATTTTAGTTGATGATTTAAAAAACTATGCCGTTTTATTAATTACTGGCATTGCAAATCCCACACCACTTTTGTCTTTTTTAATTGAAAATAAAGTAAATTTTAAGCATTTGAAATTTCCAGATCATCATCACTTTACGAACAACGAGATAGCAAAAATTAAAGAAGAGTATCTTGGTTTACATTCCTCAGAAAAGTTTATTTTAACTACAGAAAAAGATTATGTTCGATTAGAAAGTAGGCTAGAAGATCTTTCTTTTTTAGGAATCCAAACCTCATTTTTAGAAGATCAAGAAGCATTTAATTCGATAATTAAAAATCATATAAAATAAAACCAGCGTCTCTAGACGCTGGTTTCTTCTTTATTTTAAGTGTTGGTCTTTATTAAGATTAATTACCTCTGATAATTGCTCCCAATTCTTTTTTCAACTTTTCAAATTCTTCTTTAGAAATCATATCAATTTCCAATAATTCTTTTGCTTCTCTTAGTTCCTTAATTGCTTCTGGTCTTGTTTTCTTTCTGTTTTTTAAGAGTACTTCTCCAGACTCTAAGGCCAATTCTGTATCCATAACGCTTAGGTATTTATTGAGTCCAAAAGCTCTTCCGTTAACTTCACCTAATACCATAATGAAATACAAAGGTTTCTTTTTACTTCCTCTGTGATATGCTTTAATTTCTTTTACAATAACACGTGTGTTTTTAAAAGAGTTATTCGCCATTGATGAAGAGTTACCACCCATAGAGACCATCATAGAACTGAAACCTGAAGATTTTCCCATTTGTATAAACTCATAGGTCTTTTTTGTAGTACTTCTAGAGGATGATACACCACCTCTTGCAGTGCCTCCATAACTTCCAGAGGTTGTTCTTGTAGACATTTCTACAGACGTTGGATTACCAAGAACAACAGTGTCACCAACTTTAATAGCGTTTCCACTTTGAGTCTCGTACTCTTTTACTAAAGTCCTATTTTTAATTTTTTTAAAGAAGTTAATGTCTTGAGAGTTTTTGTAGTTTACAAAATCTATTTCTTTTTGCGCATAAGTACTTGTAATAAATAATACTGCGAGCGTAATTAGGGGGATAATTTTAAACATGATTTTAATTTAAGTTAGTAATGATTTATTTTAGTTTTCTATTTATTTAAGGTTTACTATTCCATAAACATGGAGTGGTGGATATTTTGAACGTCATCGTCTTCTTCTAATTTTTCTAACAATTTTTCGACATCTGCTTGTTGCGCTTCGTTTAATTTTGTCGTGGTGGTCGGTATTCTTTCAAAACCGGAAGATAAAATTTCTGCATTGTTTTCTTCAAAGAAAGACTGTATGGCTCCAAATTGTTCAAAAGGAGCATAAATAATAATTCCTTCTTCATCATCAAATACTTCTTCCACTTCAAAATCGATTAACTCCAATTCTAAATCTTCCATGTCCATTGTAATGTCTTCCCTTTTAATCGTGAAATTGCAAGTGTGGTCAAACATAAAAACAACAGAACCTGAAGTTCCTAAGTTTCCATCACATTTATTAAAACAAGCTCTAACGTTTGCTACGGTTCTATTATTATTGTCGGTAGCAGTTTCTAAAAGAATTGCAATTCCATGAGGCGCATAGCCTTCAAAAAGAACTTCTTTATAGTTTGCGGTGTCTTTATCTGTTGCTTTTTTTATGGCGCGTTCAACATTCTCTTTTGGCATGTTTGCAGCCTTCGCATTCTGAATTACTGCACGCAAACGAGAATTTGTTTCCGCATTTGGACCGCTTTCTTTTACGGCCATAACAATATCTTTACCAATTCTAGTAAAGGTTTTTGCCATTGCAGACCAGCGTTTCATCTTTCTTGCTTTCCTAAACTCAAATGCTCTCCCCATTTCGAATGCTTGTTTTGTGTAAAATTATTATAATTACAAATGTAAAAATTAGTAAGTTGTCTTGCAATTATTTGAGTATGATTTGAAAATAAATTCAAATTACCTAAAAAAAATTATTTCAACAGATTATAAGATTGTTTTGCAATCTCAATTTCCTCATTTGTTGGTATAATTAAAATTTTAACCCTACCTTTTTCTTTTTGAATTTCTCTAATCTCTTTAGAACGAATTTCGTTTTTGTTGATATCTAAATCAATTCCTAGAAAGCCTAAATCTTTACAAGATAATTCTCTCATAATTGCAGAATTTTCACCAATTCCTGCTGTAAAAACAATAGCATCTAAACCATTTAAAGCAGCAGTATAAGAACCAATAAATTTTTTAATTCTGTAACCAGCATGGTCTAAAGCGTTTTTGCATTCTTCATTTCCGTTACTAGCTTTTTCAGAAATTTCTCTTAAATCAGAAAAACCAGTTAAGCCTTGCATTCCAGATTCTTTTTGTAATAAAGTATTTACTTCTTCAACAGATTTATTCAGTTTTTTCATCAAATAGAAAATTACAGATTGATCTATATCACCAGAACGAGTTCCCATAATTAAACCATTCATTGGTCCAAAACCTAATGAATTCTCAATACTTTTTCCGTTTTTAATAGCAGACATACTACAGCCATTTCCTAAATGAATTGTAATAATATTTTTAGAATTTTCACCTAAATATTCAATTGCTTTTTCAGAAACATATTTATGACTTGTCCCGTGAAATCCATAAGCTCTAATATTATGATCTTCTAAATATGAATTAGGAATTGCATATTGATACGCTTCTTTTGGCATTGTTTGATGAAATGCTGTGTCGAAAATTACAGTTTGTTTTGCTGATGTAAAAATAGTTTCAGCAATTTCTATTCCTGTTAAATTTGCAGGATTATGAAGTGGAGCTATATCAAATAACTCACGAATACTGTTCTTAACTTTTTCAGTAACAATTGTTGTGCTGCTAAATTTGCTTCCACCATGAACAACTCTATGTCCAACAGCTTCAATTTCATCAACAGAATTTATGACTCCAATTTTGACATCCATTAGAGTATTTGCAATCTTTTTTAAACCTACTTCGTGATTTAAAATTGATAAAACTTCAGAATGTTTCTCATCATTTTTTTCGTGTGTAAAAACAGCATCATTCATACCAATTCTTTCTACAATACCTACACATTTTACCGTTTGTGAAGGCATTTCTATCAATTGATATTTTAAAGATGAAGAACCAGCATTTAAAACTAAAATATTCATATTATCCTTGGTGTGCTTGAATTGCAGTTAATAAAACTGTATTAAAAATATCTTCTACTGTACAACCTCTACTTAGATCGTTTACTGGTTTATTTAAACCTTGCAACATGGGGCCAATTGCTAATGCTCCAGTTTCTCTTTGTATTGCCTTATAAGTGTTATTTCCTGTATTTAAATCTGGAAAAATTAACACAGTCGCTTGCCCTGCAACATCAGAATCAGGCATTTTTGTTTTTGCAACAGACATGTCAACAGCTGCATCATATTGAATTGGCCCTTCAATTTTTAATTCCGGGTGTAAGTTCTTTACAATTTCAGTAGCTTTTCTTACTTTTTCTACTTCTTCTCCTTTACCTGAACTTCCAGAAGAATAAGATAACATTGCTACTTTTGCTTCTATGCCAAAAGCTTCTGCTGATAATGCTGAAGAAATTGCAATTT
>Ga0115569_10002029_pt1 | contig 15505 bp, 10 predicted proteins | sample COGITO_mtgs_1205_2_FD_87295 | JGI IMG/M metagenome (GOLD analysis project Ga0115569, IMG submission 87295) | Pelagic marine microbial communities from North Sea - COGITO_mtgs_120503 | ecosystem: Environmental > Aquatic > Marine > Epipelagic | place: Germany:Helgoland, sampling site Kabeltonne... | reverse complement strand
GGTGGCACGGCCGTCGCTAACTACGATTCGGTCGCAACCGTCGAAGGTGGCGAGGCGATCATCCAGACCGCTCTGGACAACTTCGGTCAGGTCGACATCGTCGTGAACAACGCGGGCATCCTGCGCGACAAGTCTTTCGCGAAGCTTACGAACGCGGAACTCGAGATCGTGCTCGACGTTCACCTGAAGGGCGCGTTTTACGTTTCGCAGCCCGCTTTCCGAGCCATGAAGGAACGTAACTACGGTCGCTTCATCTTTACGGCTTCCGCAGCAGGCATCTTCGGCAACTTCGGACAGACGAATTACGGCGCGGCGAAGATGGGCCTCGTAGGCCTCTCGAACGTACTCGCCGTCGAAGGCAAGAAGAACAACATCCTCTCGAACGTGATCGCGCCGATCGCTCGCACGCGGCTCACCGAGGATCTAATGGGTGCCTTGGCCGACAACCTGCATCCAGAGCAAGTGACGTCCCTAGTGACCTATCTCTGTTCTGAAGCCAACGAAGAGACGCACCAGATCTACTCGGTCGGTGGCGGCAAGTATTCCCGCATCTTCATCGGCATGGCGCCGGGTTGGTTCGCGGGCGTTGGAGAAATCCCGACCGCCGAAGACATCGCAGCGAACCTTGGTAAGATCAACTCGGATGAGGGCTATATCATCCCCGATTCGATCGCGGCGGAGATGCAGACGCTGATGGCGGCCTTCAAAGGCGAGTAGCGAAATGAGTTCGGGATGAGATGCTAGGCGTCTCGTTCCCTCGTTCGTTAGTTTGAAAAAGAAAACGGGAGGAGCGCTAAGCGTTCCTCCCGTTTTTCTTTTGTCCGGTAGCCCGAGGACCAGCCGCAACGAGCGTTGGCGTGTGGCCTAGGCCTCGACCATCGCGTCGAGTGCAGGCCAGTCGATTGCGGACTGTCCCGAGAAGACCTTGAGGAGGAGGTCCCGGTCGGGGCTGTCATCGACGCCCCGAAAGGTCCCAACCTTGGTTTCGAGCTCGGCGGCTTCGGGGCAGGGGACCTCGTCCTGGGTCAGGATTCCGTCTTCGTGTTCAAGGCCCATCGTGTCGAGCCATTCGCAGAGCAGATCCTTGCGGCATCGCAGGAAGTAGACCGCGAGAATTTCTTCGGCCAAGGAGTTGGCCATCAGTCGGGACATGACGCTCTTGATCGAGCCCATGCGCTTCTTGAGCGGCTGCTTGAGCAGGAACTTGGGGCGGAATTTGAGGAGCTGGGCGGCGGCGACCGTCGTGCTCTGCATCGCTTCGGGGGACTCCTCGCGGATCGCCTCCATAAGCAGCTCGAATTCTTCGGGGCTCATGCCCGCAATGATTTGGTGGGGTCGCATGTACTCTCCTGGCTCCCTGACGAATTGGGGCGAGCAGGATGTAGCACCCTATTCGGTGGAAACCGAGGGGAGAGGCTATGGGAGGGTCGTGGGAAGGGCTAACGGGGCTCCGCGAAGGATTTTGAGACGACCTGGAGCGGTCGCCGCCAGACCTCACGGACACTGATGCCCACGGTGCAGACAAGGCCCGCAGCGAGTGCCGAGTGCAAGGCTGTTACTTCCACGGGGAGTCGCAGCAGGACGTTGGTGATCCCAACGCAGGCTTGAGCGGCTCCCATCACGGCGGCAAGCATCAGCCATCGCTGGGTCGATGCATGCCCGCGTGCCATGTAGGCGGTCGCGGCGAGGGCGAGGACGACCGTGTACCCGACGGTCCTGTGGAAGAGGTGAAGTCCCTGGATTCCGGTCCAGGTTGGGAAATATTCTCCGTTCATGCAGGTCGGCCAGTCCGGGCAAACGAGGCCGGCGTAGCTCGACGAGACAAGGCCTCCGAGCACGATCTGAATGAAGAGCAAGACGCCCGTGGCAGTCGTCGCGATCCGCAGTGCCTGGGACGCAGGCGCTGCGCCAGCAAGATGACCAGAGATTCGTAGAAGACGTCTTGCAAGCACGACGACCGAGAGTGCGAAAGCATTCCCCGTGACCAGGTGGGACGTGACGGTCCAGGAAGCCAGGAGTTCGAGCACGGTGAGCCCGCCCAGAATGATTTGAGTCGCGAGCACGATGGCGGATACCAGCAAGCCCATGCGCATTGCACGGCCGAGGGTTGGCAGCCGGAGAGTCAGCGCGCCCAAAGCTAGGAATACGAGGCCGACGCTGCCTGCGAGGACGCGGTGGCCCCATTCGAAGGCGATCTTGAAGTCGAACTCGGGAATGACTTCGCCGAAGCAGAGCGGCCAGTCTGGACACGATAAGCCCGCGCCGTGTGCGCGCACGAGGGCGCCGAGCACGATCAATACGTAAGTGACGGCAGCGAGACCGACAAAGCCGTAGGCCAAGCGACGGGCCGTTTCGTATTCAGGCGAGCCGGGTGCTGGCGTAGCCAATGGGGAGGGGGTTGAGACCAAGGTCAGCTTCTCTTTCGTTGGGTTCCGGCTCGAGCCATGTGCCGGAGCGTTTGGACTTTAGGAGACCGCTCGGGGCGTCGCCCGGGTCCCGTTGTTGCGGGATCGCATCTCTGCAAAATCGAGCGAGTGTGTTTTTTTAGACACTACTTTACCCGCGGGTGGAAACTGATTTCACGGATGCGGGATCGAGCCTTCAGAACTCTGGGGAGGTCGTCGATACGACTGTTGTTATGGTAAACGCACAGATGACTCGAGATACAAACGATGATCCACGCAAGCTCATCAAAATGGTGGCTCGCATTTCTGAACTCGCTGGCAGCCACGCGGTTTGCTCGGTTGTAGTTGGCGTTGCGGCGAAGGAGGGCGACCTCCTCTTCCCCGACTATTTGGACTATCTGGAAAGCGCGCTCCGCGTCGAAGACCAGATCTACCGAATGACGAGGGAACGGGCAGTCCTCTACCTGTCCGATGTCGACGCGACCTGCGCGGCTGAGGTTCTGGTCCGAATGTTCAGCCAGTTCTGCGATGAGTTCCCGAGCTCCGAACAGCCTGAATTTGAGCAACGCATGCTCGAAGTTACGGCGGGTATCGGTCCGCTCACTGTGAAGGACGTTCTCACGAGCGTGTTTGGGCAGAAAGAGGTCGTTCACTAGACGTCACCGTGTGCCGCTGCCTAGCCGCGCCCACAGCACGCCTAGCAGCGTGTAGAACACGTCTAATGCCGTGCGAAGATGGCAGCGAGTCGAATCGCCCAGGGTCCAGCCACGCCTGCGCCTATCGCTTTGCCGTCGAGTTCTACGATCGGCACGACGCCACGAACCGTGTTAACGCTCATGAGTTCATGGGCGTCGTCAAGCGACTCGCCGGAGATCCAGGTTTCGTAGAGTTCGGGATAGTCGTCGCGCACGATCGCTAGGCCGATGCCCTCGACGCCCCCGGCCTCAAGAGTCGGGGTGATTAGTCTTCCGTCTGCGAGGACCGCGAGGCAATTAGATTGGCTGCCCTCGACGAGGTTCCCCCCGGCATCGAATAACAGCACTTCGTCATAATCGCTGTTCGCGACGTCTTCGCGGCTGCGGTCGTAGGCGTCGACGTCAACGTATTTCGTGTTCGCGCGGAATTCGCGTCCGGGATGGACGACACTTGATGTGGCGGCGCGCCAGGCAGCTGGCAAAGAGGCGTAGACTCGCGGGCTGGCGATTAGTTTCGGGGCTTCGCCTGGCAGATGCGACCATTCGATGCGAACGATGCCGTCGGCTCCGGCGAACGACTCGGCTGCGGCTTCGAGGAACGTGCGTTCAATCTCGCGTCGATCGGGGACAGGAAGTCCAAGACGCCTAGCATCTCGCCGCAAGCGGGTTGCGTGTCGTTCGAGTCGCTCGACACGACCGCGACTCACCTTCGCCGTAGAATACGAACCGAGGCGCCGAGCAGGGTTGCTCGACGCCTCGATGTTTTCGTTCATTCCGAATGCCTTCGAAAAGACAGCGCGCTAGCGCTGATCCATCGGCGTGTAGTCCGTCTCGTTCGGGCCCGTGTAGATCTGGCGCGGTCGGCCGATCTTGAACGCCGGATCCTCGTGGAGTTCCTTCCACTGAGCGATCCAGCCCGGGAGGCGGCCGATGGCAAACATGGCGGTGAACATGTTGGCCGGGGTGCCGATCGCGTTGTAGATGACGCCTGAGTAGAAGTCGACATTCGGGTAGAGCTTGCGCTCGACGAAGTAGTCGTCCTTCAGCGTGATCTCTTCGAGCTCCTTGGCGATCTCGAGCAGAGGACTGTGGATGCCCATGCGTTCAAGGACATCGTCACAAGCCTTCTTGATCACCTTCGCGCGCGGATCGTGGTTCTTGTAGACGCGATGGCCGAAGCCCATGAGCCGCGCACTCTCGTCGCCACTCTTGGCGCGTTCGAGGTAGTCCCGCGCGCTTGAGCCCTCGGCGTGAATCGATTCGAGCATTTCGATCACGCTTTGATTTGCGCCTCCGTGGAGCGGCCCCCAAAGCGCGTTGATCGAGGCCGAGATCGTCCCGAACAGATTAACCATCGAGGAACCGACGAGTCGGGCCGTCGACGTCGAGCAGTTCTGCTCATGATCGGCATGGAGGATGAAGAGCAGGTCGAGTGCGTTGCGCACGACCGGGTCGACTTCATAGTCCTCGCATGGGTTACCAAACATCATCCGAAGGAAGTTCCCGACGTAGTCGAGACTATTGAGCGGATAGAGGAAGGGTTGACCGATCGAGTGCTTGTAAGCGTAGGCCGCGAGGGTCGGAAGCTTGGCGATCAGGCGGTGTGCCGAGATTTCAACCTGGCGCATGTCTCTTGGATCAAGCGAGTCTGGGTAGAACGTCGCGAGCGCACCGACCGTCGTCGAACATGCGGCCATGGGATGCGCGTCCTTCGGCAGAGCCGAGTACATCTTCTTGAAGTCTTCGTGGAGCATCGTGTGCCGACTGATCGTCTCGCTGAAGTTCTCGAGTTCGATCTGAGTGGGCAGCTTGCCGTAGATCATGAGGTAGCTGACCTCCATGAAGCTGGACTTTGCGGCGAGCTGCTCGATTGGGATGCCGCGGTACCGGAGGATGCCTTCTTCTCCGTCGATGAAGGTGATAGCGCTCTGGCAGGACCCAGAGTTGGCGTAGCCGGGGTCGAGCGTGATGTAGCCGGATTGGCCGCGGAGCTTGGTGATGTCGATGCCCTTTTCACCTTCAGTGCCCTCGATGACATTGAGTTCGAGGGTCTGGCCTCCGACCTTGAGTTCTGCGGTTTCGCTCATAATTTCTTTCCTCTCTAATTTCGCGCTTCACGGATCGGCGAAGCTTTCCGGTTTTTTTTGCAGATCGGTCCTGGACCCGGAGGGCTCGCCGCGAAGCGGATGGAGGATTTGGGTTCGAGGGCTGCCCATTCCTGCGGCCATTCGACTCAAAACTTCTGGAACCCGATCGGCCTATTCGCGCAGCGCTCCTCCACAGACTGAGTCGCGAAAGAGCAAGAAGGGCGGATAGACGGATTGCTACGGAGCCCGATTCCCGAAACTCACCCGTTGTCCGAGAAGGCTGTCGGCGTTTCCGAGCGGGCGGCTGTTCGCGAGGTCCGACGAGTCGTCGGGGATTGCGATGGAACAGTGCAGCGCTGGGTTGCAGCAAACCTGATCTGAACGGAGGTCACCGGGGATCTGGACCGCTCGCAGATTAGCGAAATGAGGCCCTATTGGCTCGGAGGATTTCCGGAAAACTCTATGAATGCGAGGATATACGGACTTCTGTGCGCTCGGTTAGGAGCTTGCGAGCTAGACTGCGGGTCGTAGTTTTTCCGCCCTCCGAGGAATTCCGTGCTCGCGCCCGGGCTGTAGGATCTAGGCGGTCTACGAAACGGCCATGTGGGCGTGCTCGTCCAAAATAGGAGTTCAAAATCGATGGCGGCTGTGAACTCTCAGGAACTCTCGGCGCTTCATGCCGAGTTCACGGCCCAGGTGGCTGATCGCGGAGCGCCTGCCAGCGCGCTTGCGACGCTGCTCGACGACGCAGAGGCAGGAATGCGTGTTGCGCTCGTCCGCAAACTTGATCGCAGCACCCAGCGCGGGCTCTACCGAAAGGTCGAGGGCTTTGAGGCGCTGTCGTTGGTGGATCTCGTTCCCGCAGATCGTGGGGATCTGGAAGAAGTGCGGCATCTCGGGCTGAATACGCTGCCGGCGTTTCGGGTTTTCGAGAAACGTTTCTGTCGCTTGCCCGAGGTTGATACGGCTAGGCCAGAGACGCTCGCGGGGTACAACTTTCAGACGATGAGTCCGGTGACGGGCCCGGGGTATTTCGTGGCCGTGGATGATCTCGATACGCGCGAGGTGTTGGTCGACTACCGGAGATTGCCCGAAACGCATCCTGAAGGTTGGCCGGCGATCCGCTCGAATGAACGTGGTCTGGCGCGCTTCGTTTACGGTTTCATGGTCGATCGCCTTCGGCGCGTTTCAAAGCATGTGACGATCGGGGCGGCTGCTCGTGATGGGCGTGAGCTCGGCAGTTATTTCGCGCTCACTCGCCACGATGGATAGGAGTGCTCAACTGCGGCCTCGCGTGAGTGCGCTCAGCCGCCGGCGCGCTTGACCTTGAATCCGCGGGCTTCGAGTTCAGCGACAAGGGTGTCGCGATGGTCGCCCTGGATTTCGATGATGCCGTCCTTCAACGCACCGCCGGTCCCGCACTTTCTCTTGAGATCACCCGCAAGCTTTTGGAGTTCCTCGGCATCGACCGGGACGCCGGTGACCGTTGATACTGTTTTACCTTTGCGGCCTTTGGTCGACCGCGCGACGCGTACGATTCCGTCGCTCGCCGCGACGGTCGCAGCGGCATCACGGGCCGCAATTCGGGCTCTAGCGCTCTTCCCTCGACACTTACAGCGAGACTCCGTTTTCCCGCATGCGGGGCAAATTCGTCCCTGCTCGCTCGAATAGACGAGCCTTGATCCGTCATCACGTGCCATGACCGCGCTACTCGCTTCCGCCTAGTAGGCGCCGATGGTCGACCATGATGCATCGATCTTGAATGACGCCGACCCCGGCGTCGCGAAGTCGTCGTGCCGCCTCGCCGTGATGAATTCCGAGCTGCATCCAAACGGCGCGCGGTAGTGGATTCAAGCTAAGGATTTCATCGACATGGGCAGCGACGTGCTCCGAAGCACGAAATAAATTGACGAGGTCGACGGCTTCGGTCACTTGGTCGACCTGAGGCTGGCAGGGTTCGCCGAGGACGCGGTCGATCTTGGGATTGACCGGGAGGATTCGGTAGCCCGCGCGCTGCATATACAGAGGGACGCGGTGCGCGTCCTCAGTCGGGTCCTCTTTCGCTCCGATGACGGCGATCGTTTTCGTCGCGGCAAGCAAGCGACGGAGTTCGTTGTCGGATTCTTCGAACACAGCGGTCATTGTTTGGGTCGATCCTCTTCTATAATGCCAGACACGCCGAGTTTTGAGCGGCACTCGGCCGATTTGGTGTCGGCGACGTGGGTTTTCGGGGTGGCTATGCCGTGAGTTGCCACGCATTCTTTTTCGGTTTCTGGCTCATCGAGCCGAACGTTAGCCGGTTTCCGAAGACCGCTCCGATGCTTCGCGATAGGCAGATTTCCTCGACACCTCGGAGCGCAACGGATACGGTCCGTCCTCATGGTATACCGACCTCGCCCTTTCGGGGGTTTCTGCGCGCAACTACAGGTAGTTGCGTCGATCCTTTGCCTCTCAATCGCAGGGCCAAGCCTTGCTGAGAGCGCCGCCGGTGGGGTCCGTGACCCCGTCGAGGGCCTCTTCGAGACAGTGCTACCGAACGGCCTGAAAGTCGTTCTTCTCGAGGACCATCGCACGCCTGTGGTCGCGGTCCAGATTTGGGTTGACGCGGGCTCTGCGGATGAATCGTTTCATACGGGCATCGCGCATCTTTTTGAACACATGATGTTTAAGGGCTCCGAGAACATCGATGAAGAGGTGCACGCGCAGCTCATCAACGAGCGTGGCGGTCGGATCAACGCCTATACGAGCCGCGATGTCACTGTCTATCACGAAGACGTGACCGCCGAGTCCTTGCCCTTGGTGATCGATCTCGAGGCCGAGCGGTTTTTGAATCTCGACATCTCCGCATCGACTCTCGAGAGCGAACGGGAAGTTGTGTTGGAAGAGCGTCGGCTGCGAACCGAAGACACACCGGACGGTCGAGGCTTCGAAGCGCTGGCCGCATTGGTGTGGCAGGCCCATCCCTACCGCTGGCCGACAATTGGCTGGCGCTCGGATGTGGAGAACGTGACGGTCGAGGCGTGTCAGGCGTTTTTTGACACCTACTACGCCGCGAACAACCTAACGGTCGTGATCGTGGGCGACTTCGACACGGCGACGACCGCAGCCCATATTGAGCGCGCCTTCGGCCGGCTGCCTTCGGCAGAACGAATTCCGCGCAACCCGACCACGGTTATCGAACAGCACGGCGAACGCCGTGCGGACGTTTTCTTTGACGCGAAGATCCCGCTGCTCTTTGTGGGCTGGCATACGCCACCTACGGGACACGCAGATGGCGAAACCCTCGACATCGCGAGCCAGATTCTTTCTGGCGGACGATCGAGTCGCCTCTATCGCTCCTTGGTCTATGACGCGGAAAAGGCGCTCTACGCGCACGGTAGTTATTGGGAAATGAGCGACGCGGGGATGTTCTATGCATCTGCGGGCGCCCGCCCGGGCGTGCCCCTCGACGAGGTTGAGGCGCTCTTTATGGCGGAAATTGACTTGGTGGCTACCGAGGGTGTGACGGACGAGGAAGTCGCACGCGCCAAGCGCCAGATGGAAGTGAGTCTGATCAACCGCTTCGCGACCAACCATTCGTTGGCAAGCCGAGTTGGACGCGAGATCGTTGCCTTTGGTCGCGTCCGGCCCTTAGGCGAGCGAATCGCTGCGATTCGTGCCGTAACCGCGGACGATGTTAGGCGCGTTGTAAAGACGTATCTGACCGACGAAGGGCGCAATGTGATTCGCGTTGTGCCGCCGCCTGCCGAACTCGACGAGGCGACAGGAACCGATGACGTCGCGATGACGACACTAGAAGGAGGTGCACGATGAGAAAGCGACGAATACAGAAGCTTGCCGCATCGCTCTCCATGCTCGTTCTTGTGTCCGGCATTGTGACAGGTTGTGCTGTTTTGCCTGCGAGTCTCGGCGGTCCGGTCACGCCGGCTTGGGAATTGCCGCCACCTCCGCCGTCCGAGGGTGCGATCGTGCCGGAAGGTGCGCTGCATAGAAAGGAACTTCCGAACGGAATGTCGATCGTCATTCTCGAAGACGATCGTCTTCCGCGGGTGTCCTTCGGTCTCGAAGTGAGGCGAGGTGCAGGCAGTGTTGCGCCTTCGCAGGCAGGGATCGCAGCGATCGCGACTGAAGTGATGCAGCGAGGCGCGGGTGACCGTGATGGACTGGCGCTGGCCAAGGTCGTTGAAGATGCCGGTGCATCACTTTCTGTTTCTGCGGACTGGGATACGACGGGTGTCTCGCTCTCGGGATTGTCGGAGGATCGCGCGCTCTTGATGGAGATCCTCGAAGACGTGGCTCTTCGCCCGCGCTTCGATCAAGAGGAGTTCGATAAAGCAATGGCTGAACATCAGGCGGGGCTCATCGCCGCGCAGGATGATCCCGCGACGCTGATTCGCTGGCACGTGCTGCGTGCGCTCTATGAAGGGCATCGATATGGGTTGCCTCGAAGTGGAACGGCGGAAACCGCAGCAAGCTTTGATATTGCTGTCGCTCAGGCCTATTGGACGGACCGTTTTGTACCGCGGGATACAATTTTTTGGGCAGTAGGCGACGTCGATGCCGAGAGCTTGGTAGCGGACGTGCAGCGTGTCTTTGGGGACCTTCCGGATGTCGAAGGTGTACCGAATACGCCGCCGCCCGCGGGCCGAACTCCCCTCGCGCGCCGCATCATTGTCGTAGATAAGCCGGATCTCGGCCAAGCCCGGATCATTCTTGCTCACGAGGGTATTTCGCGCACAGAGCCTCTGCGGATTCCGATTGATCTCATGAACGACGCGTTAGGCGGCAGCGGATTTTCGTCGCGCTTGATGAAGAGCGTTCGGTCTGATGCTGGCCTGACGTACGGCGTGGGTTCAGGCTATTCGCTGCGTTCGCAGCCGGGTCCTTTTTCGATCTCGACCTTTACTCGCAAGGAAAAGGTCCGTGAGGTCGTAGACCTTCTGCTCGAAGAAATGGAAGCAATTAGTGACGAGCGGCCGATCAGCGAAGAAGAGTTCGAGAAATTCATCAGCTACAACGTCGGCCGCTTCGGGCTATCGCTTGAAACGAGCGCGTCGGTGCTTTCCTCTTTGGTCGATCTAGAGGTGCATGGCCTTCCGACAGATTCCCTAGATACTTATCGAAGTCGGATTCGGGCAATGACCCTCGAAGAAGTTCGCTCCGTAGCAAAGAGCCATCTGCATCCCGATCGCGTCGCGATCGTATTGCTCGGCCCGGCGGAAGATCTCGTCCCTCAGATGGAAGGGCTCGGCGTCGAAGAGATCGAGATCTGGCAGCCCTAGCGTCCGAAGATGTCGAGGATGTCCGAGCCGCGTACGTAGCGGGATGGATGGATGGCCTCTGATAGTTCAGTGAGGCTGATGCCCTCGGGCTGAATAGACTCGAGCCATCGGCTTTGAATGCGTCGGAACTCGCCAGGCGAGAGGCCGAGGCGCCGGTGGTAGCGGAAGAGGGAGTCGAGACGGTCGAGGGTCGCGTAGGCCTCGAGCAAGGTGCTGGGCCGGTTCTTCACGAATCGTCGCAGTTCGAAACCTATGACGCGCCGGGCGCGGGTCGTTTCGAGATAGCGATCGAGAGCTTCCTGAAGAACGGTTCGGACTTCGCCGGCTCGCTTTCCATCGTTCCCGAATAGCGACTCATAGAGTTCGATTGCTGCTTCTGCGTCCGCCGCGTCGAGTCTCGCTCCTGTGACTGGAACTGCTCCGGTGCTGCTCGCACTGGCTGCGAGGGCGAGGTCGTCAATGATGGCGGCACCCTTAACACGTGCAATCTGTACCGACTGCGCGGTGGGTCGCGCATCGACGTCGAGTTCCAGAAGTCGTTCCGGTTGGTCGAGGGGCGGGAGGCTTGGTGCGAGCGGAGTCTGAATCGGCTCTTGCGTGGGGCCGAAGGCGCCACTGAGTTCCGATCGAGAGGCGCCGGTCGGGAGGACCGAAACGACCTGGTCGAGTAGGCCGCCGCCAGAGAAGCTGAAGTCGGCTGCGGTGAGGAGTCCGTTGCCAGGGCGGTTCGCGCTGGCGGATACGGTTCTGAAGAACGCGGGGAGCGTCGAATCAAGGGGGTTCTCAAGGCCGAAGCGTGTGTTCTTGCCGGCGCCGATCTGCATAATCGAAGCCAAGCCGAAGTCGATCGAGTTAGCCATGATGACTGCACCACCATCCTGGGTCGATGCGCCGTCGGCGACGTTCGTGACGCCCGCGTTTCGCCTAACGAGGCCGATCTCCGCCGCGTCGACGAAGATGCCAGTTATACCGCCGGGCGTCGAATTTGAATCGCCAACTGCGGCAACATCTCCGAGGCTCACAATGCCACCCGGATGATTGATCGAAAGGTTTCCACCGACAGCGAGACGTTCTCCAGAGCCCATCACGAAGTCACCATCGCCAGCACTCTGGAAGGTGAGGTTGCCGTTGCCCTTGCCGATGGTGGCTATGCTCGGGAGAATCTCCCGGCCCACGCTAAGATCATTGAGCCCGCTTGGCGTTGGGCCGGCTCGGTAGTTGGCAAGCTTTTCGGCGAGGCCGTCGGTGCCGTTGGTTAGGTCTGTGACATTGCCGATGGCTTGCTTAAGCAGCTCAATTCGGTCCCCGTCTTCGATGTCTCGAGGATTGTCCGGCACGCTAAGCGCTGTCGAGACAAAGACGATGTCGCCCTCGGTGAAGACACCCTGGTCAGAATTTTCTGCTGTCTCATCGATTCCGTCAGCATCGCTGTCCGAGCGCGTTCCGAACTGAACGACGGGTGTTCTTCCATCTTCGTTCGCATCGAATACGACCCACAGGCTGCCCAAGCGTTCATTGGGATCGGCGACCGGGAAGCCGCCGACGCGACTGTCCCAACCTAGATTGCCTTGGAAGAGAACTTCTCCATCGGTTTGGACCAGCAGGTCGACGTCGGTGGGCGCAATCGTCATCGCGTCGATGTCTCGAAAGACGTCGCCGCCGAAGAGGATATCCCGGCCGATGGCTGTGAGGGACTCGCGCAGGATGATGCGGCCGCTGTACGCCTGGTCGCCTGTTGTTGAGATCGTGACATCAGCGCGCGGCGCCGAGGAATCCGGCAGGGTCGGATTGAAGTTGTCGATCACGATCTCGTCGAAGCCAATCGTTTCGAGAGAAGCGAGCGCCAGTGCTGGGAAATCGAGTGGGTCCGCATCCGGGGTGTTGAATTCGTAGTCACCCACTCCGGGGGCGAGCTGATCGAAATCGAAGGTGAGCTGATTTTCGGTTGCGTCCGTGCTCGTCGATTCGATCGTCAGGTTCGAGTTACGCGTATCGTCTCGAAGGTTGTCGCCGAATACGAAGTTGTCTCCCGTCGTCTTGAGCGTGATGCCTATGCGTTCGAGGTTCGAGCGTCGGAACGTCTCGAAGATATTCACACTCGTGACGTTGAGGAGCTGGGAATAATTGCTCGGGCGAACGAGGCGAGTGCTTCCGAAATCTCCGTCTTGGGTGATCGTGACTTGGGCTCGGTCCAGGACGTCGGGATCGGACGAAAGTCGACCGCGATCGCTGTCGGTTTCGAAGAGGGTGCGGAAGGTGTCGCTGACCAATTGGATATTGGGGGAGTCGAGTGCGAGTTGCGTTGCGCCGCGCCCGATGAAGTGAATGTCGTTTGACGCGATTCGGACCGTGCCCTGAAAGCCTGAATCGACGGAGAAGATATCGGCGACCGTGTCGTCGGTTCGGTCGATCGTGACGGAAACTCCCTCTCGAGTGCTGGCCCGGCCGAGTCTGACGTTCCGTGCGGCTGCGCCAAGCGCCACAAGGCTCGTGACGTTGAGGCTGCCTTCGACTGAATTTAGATCGACGTCATCCCATTCGCCCGCGCCGAGGGCCGCTGTGAATACGGTGGTATCGAAGTCGGCTGCCTGGCTGACTATTAGGCTAGATACTTGAGAGGCGTCGGACTGGGTAATCGAGCCGAGGCCCGTGAAATCGATGCTTGCGAGACCGTCGTCGATGTCGTTGTCGCCGTCGTTGTCGGCATCGTTGGGATTTAGGCGGCGTGTCGCGGGGCCGGCGCGGAGGATAATCGTGTTGCCCAGCAGGTTCGTGATGCTTGAGCCTCTGAATACCAGCTCGCCCATATCATTATCGGTATCGATCGCGACTGAGGGTTGGAAGATGAGGACGCCGGCCTCTAGTTGAATCGTGCCGTCTTCGGCGTCCACGGAAATGTCCGAACCCGCATCAACGAAGATGTCGTTGATCGCGAAGGCAAAGACGTTGTTGACGTCGTAGGCCCCCCCCGTGCTGAGGAAGGTGACGTCGCGGCCAGTCGGGGCTGACTCGTTTCCGATTTGAAGGTCGCTGCCGCCGACTTCATTTGCTGAGAATTGGACGTCGCCGAAGGTGCTGTTGAAACGAAGCTGGGTGGCGAGTGGGTCGCCGTTCGCCTCTTCGTTGGTACCTGCGCCGAGGTGCCCAGCGATGTGCCATCGGTCCGGGAGCTCGTCTGCGTCGAAGCTGGCGTCCTGTCGGATTGATAGACTGACTGGGCCGCGGCCATCTTCAAGATCGAAGCGGGTTGGATCCGTCGCATCTTGAGATTGTTCGGAGAGATTGGTAATCGCGACGAACTCGGCGTCGAGGTCATAGCCTTCGATGATGAGGCTGGGATCGTTGAAGTCGGCATCATCGCCGTCGCCGAGTGCCGCCGTGACAGGGATGCCGCTTCGGTCACCGGCGAGGATGTGCCCTCCGCTTAGAGCATCCATCGGATCAGGCTCGCTGGAAGCGCCGAGTGCCCCCAATATGACCGTGTCCCCGCGGATCCGAAGTCGAAGATTCTCTAGTGGATCTCCGGCCAGCGGGTCCAATGTCGTGCCCGTCAGCTTTAAGTCGTTTCCGGCGCTTGCGCTCAACTGGATGACGCGAGCTTCGAGGATGAGGCGCGCCGGCGCGCTCAGGTCGAGGGGGAGCGCGGTGAAGTCAGGATCGAGGAGATCAAAAATGCCCGCGTCGTTCCGGAGAGCGAGGATGTTAGGCAGCACTCCATTCGTGAACTGGCTGGCCGAAGGGAGGCTAGAAAATCCGTAGTTCTCGTCTTGCTGGAATACGAAGGTCGCAGGATTTGTAGAATCAAAATCTCCAAGGTCAAAGAATGCTCCGGTCGTTGAGATGATGCTGCCGCGATCGTTTCCGGGAACCCCTTCGGTGCCGAGGCCATCACCAAAGCCGTCGCCTGCGATGAGTTCGATATGCGGCGCGCGGATCGTGATGCCTGAATTGACGGTCAGATTGCCGGGGTCGTTTAGGCCGGAACGGAGGCGGATACGAGCAGCTGTGAGTGCGTCGCCACTCGCGTTGAACGCGCGAGATAGAGTGTCCGTGTAGTTGAAGCTTGAAACGCCGCCGAGGGTAAGCGCCGCGCCGTTCCATGCGAAGGCGTCGTCAACAAGAATGGCTGCGCTGCTGCCCTGAAGCCCGATCAAGGTCAGCATAGTGTCTTGAATTTGGCGGTCGTCTTCGAAGCCGCCCGTCCGCAGGTCGACCGAGCCGTAGTCGGAGCGTAGGGAGTACGCGACCCGCTCCATCTCAGTCCCGAAGGTATCTGTCGGGCCCGTTAGGCCAAAGTCGTCAAGGGTGGGCAGATGCGTTGCCGCGTCGATGCCAGCATCCTGGCGGAAGGAGAAGGATCTTGCCGTCGTACTGTTGCTCTGGAAGACGTTGTCATCATCGTCGCGGTAGGCGACTTCGGAGGCGCCCTGAATTTCAGCGTAGTTCGTAGAATTCGTATTCAGCGACTCGTCGCCGCCACCAGCGCGAAGTTCGATGCCATTCGATCGGAGCTTTGTCGGTGTCCCGCCCGATGTTTCGAAGACGAGATCTCCGAAGCCGCGATCCGCTGCAAGGAGCGCGAGTCGGTCTCGAGCGCGAAGCTCAGTTCCTTCCTCGATCGTCAGCGTCCCTCCCAGCGTCTCACCGTCGACGTTGGTGGAAATGTTGACCGTTCTGCCAGCTTGAAGCACCAGCTCATTGGCGGTGCCTACGACGTTTTCGATAACAAGACCATTGCCCGGAGCGAGGTCATCGGTGATGAGGAGGCTGCGGGGCGTCGTGATCGTTAGGCTCTCTAGGTCGAAGAGCGAAGCGAGTGTGCCGAATTGAACAGAGTTGTTTGGATCGAGGTCGCCAGCGGTCGCTTTCAGCAGAAGTCCGCCGTTCAAAGTCACCCAGCTGCGTCCGGCATCCGACCCGGGAGTGAGGCCGCCGGAGGGGGCGCTGTTAAGCCCTGCAGCATCGTCGATACGGAGGGTGCCGTCTCGGGATTCGAGCAAAACCCGCTGACCGTCGGCGCCGATCGTAGCCGTTCC
>Ga0115569_10002022_pt1 | contig 15526 bp, 7 predicted proteins | sample COGITO_mtgs_1205_2_FD_87295 | JGI IMG/M metagenome (GOLD analysis project Ga0115569, IMG submission 87295) | Pelagic marine microbial communities from North Sea - COGITO_mtgs_120503 | ecosystem: Environmental > Aquatic > Marine > Epipelagic | place: Germany:Helgoland, sampling site Kabeltonne... | reverse complement strand
CGTGGTCGATATCTCGAATGCGCGTTAACGGTACGGATTGCGTGAACTCTGCTGTAAACGCGGGTAAACGCGGGTGTAATCGCCGAATTGCGGCGAGTGTGGACATATTATCGGTACCTTCGATGGATTCGATTTTGCCAAACATGCGTTCAGCCGAGCCGGCGTGATGGTTTGGCCTGTAATGCGTTCCATCTTCCACGCACGAAATGGCCCCGACTGAAATCCAAAACAAGTAAATCGTACTATACGCTAACGCGTCTTCCATGTCGTTCCCGTCGTTTTCGCATAAGAGTTTCTCGACGCTTTGCAATTTTTGCCTCCACGAAGATGCAGATTGATCGTTAGACACGAGCGCCGCCGCAAAAGACGGTAAATTGGACGTGTCCCATCTGTTTCGGTCTCTGCTAGATCGGTCTTTGCGATTGTTTGAAAGTTCGACGTCGTCGCCGACCCAGTTGGATACCGCCGCGAAAACCCGTTCACCGTTGTTGCTATTGGTAGACTGCTGTTGATTATGATTATGATTGTGCTGTTGTTGCTGCTGCTCATGACTGTTATTGTGTTCTTCACGATGACGATGATGGTGATCCTCTTCTTGTCGCTGCGGTGGTGGCGGCGGCGCCACGGGATTCGGCGCTGGAGCAGCCGCAACTCGTTGTTGAGATCCTCCTCCTCTCGCGTCCACTGCCATCCTCCCAAAATCCAAAATCGCGTGCGACCGTCTTCCCTCGTCCCTCAACCACGTCTCGCAATCCTCACTCCTAATCAACATCGCCATTCTCTCCCCGCGATACCCGTTCGTAAACTCAAACACGTGCTCAAAACAATCTCTCCCGTTCAAGAACTTCGACTCCTCCGACTGCGCGTCCGGCTCTCTCCCGTTTGGCGGCACGCTTCGCACGAAATGTTTCGGCGACTTCCAATCCTCGTCCTCCTCGCCAATCATCCCCCAATGCATGAGCGCGTCTTGTTCGTTCAAAATTGACGGACAATCCAACTTCACTTTCACCCGAAACGCGGCGTCGCTCAACTTGACGACGGATACGTCCATCGATCCTTTCGTCCTCTCGTCCTCCGTGGACAGGTGGATCTTCTCCCATCGTTCTTCTTTCAGAGGAGTAGTGTTATCACCACCACCATCACCACCACCGGGAAGAGCGCCATTGGCGGCAACCGTCGTCGCGGAACCGTCGTTTCTGCTCAAAACACCATCCTCACTGTTCTTCTTCATCTTCATCACCACGTTCTCGTCTACTTTCACCAGTATCTTTTCCACGTACCGCTCGCAGTTCGCCTCGTAAAACGGGTTCGCCGTTCTCGCGTACCGGTCGTTCGCATCAAAAGTGGTTGATTTCGGCGTCGTTCCCGCGTTCACCGCGAACGACGTGATTCTTCCTCTTCTTCTCCTTAGTAACGACGGCGCAGATCCTCGTTCTCCTTCTCCGCGGCGGCGAAGACACACGAGAGACAGACGACATCGCGACGACAACGGTACTCTCGAGGAGGAGGATACAAAGCCGACATCCGTTTCAGACGATCGGAGGACGATCTCGCGCGACCCTCCGCCGCCTCTTACGAAAGCCGCCGGGAAAGAAGGCAAAGAGATCATCATCGTTTTAACAAACAAGTGTGGAAAATTTAAAAAAATCTCGTTAAAAAAGGACTGATTTTTGTGCTAAAAATACTCCGCGCACCTCTTAAAGCGTTCGTTTGATTTCGTTTTCTTTCGATCCGATGGAAGCATCAGTGCTCGTTTTTCTTTTCAATCGGACTCGATGGGATAGGGCACGTAGCTCGCCCAAGGAGCGCCTTGAGAGTGGAGGTATTTCAAAACCTCCAAATGTCCGTTCCGAGACGCGCCGCGGCACGCCCACTCGTTCCAGGACGCGCGAGCGACTTCGCGGAGGTATTTCAAGACGTCCAAATGTCCGTACTCCGCGGCGCGATTACACGCGTCCATGTTGTGCGGACAACCACTTTCGTGAAGAAATTTTACGCAATCGAGGTATCCTCCTTTCGCCGCTCGGGCGACGGCGCGTTCGTCCATCGGCGCGCCAAACTCGCGGAGGAGTTTCAAGCAATCGAGATGCCCCGAGCCGGCCGCCCTGCGCGTTGTATTTACGTCCGTGGGGCAACCGTTTTCGAGACAGTACTTCAAGCACTCGATATTCCCGTGCGCCGCAGCGTCGGCAGCCGCGTACGAATCCCACGGGCAGCCGTTATCTCTGGCGAAACGAAGCGTCTCTATGTGATTTCTCTCGCAAGCGTAATTGATCGTGAATTCGTTCATCACGCATCCGTTCTCAAACGCGTATTTCAGACACTCCACGTGGCCATTTCCAGAGGCAGAGTGACACGTGAATTCGTCCCATGGCGCACCGTGTTCGTGCAAATAACGCAAACACTCCAAATGACCCTGTTTCGCGGCCCAGGTGCACGCCCATTCGTTCACGGGACAGTTTTTGTCCTCGATCAAATACTTCAGGCAATGCGTGTGTCCGTTTTTAGCGGCGCTGTACGCCGTATCCGCGTTAATCGGCACGCCTTTCTCCTCGTGAAGAAATTTCAAAATATGTAAGTGTCCGTTCTCCGCCGCGTTTGAACTACAGATGAAATCCGATTCCACGCCGTTATCGAGCGCAAAGCGTAAACAATCTTCGGCTCCGTTCGACGAACACACGCGACTGACGTCTTTCGTCATCGGCGCTCCGTTCTCCACCAAAAACTTCAACGCGTCGTATCGCTTGTACGTCGCCGCGTGAAACGTCGCGCGTTCGTCAAACGTCGCCTTCTTCTCCTCGATCAACCACCTTAAAAGTGTCACTTGACCGGATCCAGCCACTCGGTGGACTAAATCCGATTTCCTTGGAATGTTTTCCCAGGCAAACTCCAAGGTTGAAACGCTCGAAAACTCAGAGATGCGAAACTTCGTGTCGCGCACGACGTACCCTTGCCTCCTAATCACGAATCGGCTCTCCCGGTTGACGTCGTACAAAAACTTTATATCCGTGGTGTTCAGATGCTTTAAAACTTCCCCCCAGACGTCGGGGTACCGTCTGACCAGCACCCAAAGTGGCGCGCACAATTCTTCTTCTCCATCAAACTCGTTTTCATCATCGCCAAAGCGAGGAGTCGTAATCGCAGTCGTTTGTCTTCCTCCTCCTCCTCCTAGGAGTTTCGTCAGCAGTTGTCCCATGTGATGAGAGGTGAAACAATTCGCGCGTTTGTGTTGTTGTGGTTTTTTTTGTATCTGAAAAAAAAAGACGTTTCTTCGAAAATGAGAGAAAAAAGACAGAAGAGAAAAAAAGACAGAAGAGAGCCGCCATAAAAAATCATCATCATCGAAAGAGATACAGAAGATGATGGAACTGCACCGCGCGTCCTTCGTGGAGTGGCAACCGACACCAGTCGTTTCCGTAAAAGCGACGTCACATTTTTTCGGAGGCAAGTGCGTCGCGTTAGCGCGAGAAAATGGAGATTTAGAGATGTACGACGCGCACTCTTGGCGTCTGATTGGACGAGTTCCCGGGAAAGACGGAGATTCCATCTCTCGCTTAGAGTGGGTGCAACCGTTTCGAGTGGACGGCGTTTCCGAGGAAGAGTACGAAGAGCTCGAAGAAGAAGAAGAAGAAGAAGGAGAGGAATCGTTAATAAAATCGAGCGGTGTCGGGTCTTCCGAGAAGGCTCGCTTGGTTTCGGTGGCGTTAGACGGTACAGTCACCGAGTGGGATTTGAACCAGTTGAAGCCACACTCGACGTGCGAATCGCACGGCGGGTCGATTTGGGATTGCGCGAGCGAACCGATGGAGGCGGTGAAACCAGGACAACCGCAGCGATTAGCCATCGCGTGCGACGACGGGTGCGTGAGGTTGGTGATTTCCATGGCGAAGAGTGCCGTTGGAGGTGGCTTGAGGCATAAAGAAGCGTTGCCGAAGGTGAGCGGGAAAGTGTTGTCGGTGTGTTGGAACAAGGACGGGACGAGGATCGCGGCTGGGACGAGCGAAGGGAGGATTCACGTGTTTGACGTCGAATCGAAAAGAGAAATCGAATGCGTTTTGATTGGGAATCAACCTCCGAAACACGCGAATAAAGAGAGACACAGAAATCCGAATAGTTTGAAAAAGAAACGGAATCGAGGGGGATCGAACGTTTCCGCGAAAAACCACGATCCGACGTGCGTTTGGAAAATGCTCTATCTTCCGGATGACACTTTAGTCACCGCGGATTCAGATGGGAACGTCACGTTTCACGATTCGCGATTTTATACCGTCTTGAAACGATTCTCGTCGCACGATGCCGACGTGGTCGCTTTGGCGGTAGCCCCGGACGGGAAAATAGTCTTCGCCTCTGGCGTGGACCATAAAATAGTCGCATATGAGAATTTAGACGACCTCAATCGAAACGATAAAGGATTCAACGAGTGGGTGCAAACATCCATGAAACGACCGCACACGCACGACGTAAAATGTTTAGAAATGGTTAGAAACTCGAAAGTTCCCGGCGGTGTATTGCTTTCCGCTGGAGTAGACGCGCAATTGTTAGCGCACCGCGCTGATGCGTTCGGTAAGAAACACCCGGTTCGGGTCGTCTCGGTGCCGAGGAAAACGCCGATCGCGGTGACATCTACCGCCATGCACACTTTCAACGAGAGCAGTTCGACGACCACGCCGGTTGGGACGCCTTCAAATGGCAATGACGTGTTGAGCGAGCGGTCCGCGGGGTTCAAGTTCCCGGATCCGCCTTTAGCCATGTGCGAACACGGAAGATACGTGGACGTCTGGAAACTCGGCGAGGCTTTAGGAACGACAACGACAACAACAACAAATAATAATAATAATAGCCAGAACCAACAGGAAAACCTGAACACTTCCAACGCGAGGAAGAAGCAACGCACAGAAAACACTCAGAATAAGAAGAATCGTCAACTTTTACGATCGGCGCCGGAATGCGTCCTGCGTCTTTTCGTCTCCGGTCGACACTCGATTCTCTGTTCAGCGATATCGCCAGACGGGTGTTGGGTCGTACTTTCTGATGCCGTTTCGCCACCACGAATATTTGCGATTCGTGAACCGAACAGTAAAGAGAAAGAAGACATGAACTCAGACGACGAGGAAGAGGAGGCGTTCTTTGACGGCGCGACGGATGTCAAACGCAAGTCTGGTTGGCGCGCGAAGAAAGTCGAGTTACCGGAGGAAATTACGCGACCGGCGGCGCACTTGTTGTTTACCGCGGATGCAAAGAGATTGATAATTGTTTCCATCAGGGGCCCGATTAAGAATATTGACATTGAGAATTGGGAGGTTGTGGGTACTCTGAGAGCGCACATCGCGACGAAAACCGCGACGCAGCGAGCGTTCGCGAAAGAATCCGGAAGAAGACGATCACACAAGTCTCGTACAAACGTCGGTGGATTTGAAGGAGGAGAATGCAATATGGTTACCGCCGATACGGTTGGATGCCCCGCGGTAACAAATATTTGTTGCAGCGGTGACTCGCAATGGCTCGCCGTCGCTTCCTGTCGCGCACCAAACGTCGTCAGCGATGCCGACAATGCGTTTTCTGCCAACGCCAACGTCGGCGGCGTCTTCATCTACTCAATGGATGCGATGAAACTCCACTCGCGTTTACCTCCACCGTTGAATATGGATTCGTGGTCGGCAATACACGCGATGGCGTTTAATGAAACCAGAGTATTAGCTATAGCGTGCGGCACGTCCAACTCCTTGTGGACGATTGACGTTGAAACCGGCGAACCGTTGCCGTGGAGTTTGAACTTGGCGAAAAAAAACGCGCACGCCCCGGATGCTTTATACAACACGCCCGGTCAAATTTGCGGTTTATCGTTCGCCATTGGCGGTGGTAGCGAAAAAGGGATAGTTTCTTCCAAGCGGGGAAAATCTGCATCCTCAAGAAAGTCAACCGCCGCCGCGAACAAAGACGCCGGTCTACCCGAGCTCGTCCTCTTCGCGCACACCCCGAACGCCATCGCTCGCATCAATCTCCGCTCTAAAATCACCGACGACTGCGTCCTCTCCAAACTCGGCAAATCGAAAGTCTTGACCGGTACGGCCAAGAAAAAACGCCGCCAGCGCGAAAAACAACTCAAGGAAAAGCAAGCCTCCCAACGCGTCGACGGCGCGATCGAACTTCCCGGCGGTGTCCGCGCGGTCATATTAAACGACCCGTGCTTATTTTTCGGAAACGTCGGAAAAGATAAGGCACTGTTAGTCGAGCGACCGTGGGTGGACGTGTTGCGGAAGATGCAAAAGCCGCTCTACAGGCACAGATTCGGTACTTGATATACGTTTTCACGGAAATACATTTGCCGCGCCGCTGCGGCACGGAAAAATAGTAGTAGTCACGATGATGATGATGATGATGATGATAGAGATGAAAGAGAGAAGTTGTTATTATTAGTATCTAATACAAAAGACTACATTTTAATTTATATGCCGACGCCGCGTTTTTGCGCAAACGCCGGTTTTGTGGCGAATGAAATGAATGAACTCGTTGTTGTCGTCGCATCGCGAATACAGTTTTTCTACGGGTTCACGCCAATCAACATGTTACTTCCGTTCCCGCCCGGCAAATACACGATGTTCTTACTCCCGCTCAACGTCTTCGCCACCTCTCTCGCGGCTTCGATCCTTCTCAATTCAATCAACGCCGGCCCGGCGCTTCTCGTGGCCTGCGAAATCAACTTCGCGGACTCGGATTCCCCCTCCGCTCTAATCACCGCCGCCTCTCTCTCTTGCTCGGATTTCATGACTTCAAATTTCGCCCTCTCCGCGTCTTGCTGCGCCACCTGTTTCGCCTCAATCGCTCGCGAATACTCGTGGCTAAAACTCAAATGCGTCAACGCCACGTCCTCCAACAAAATCCCAAAATCATCCGCGCGTTTCCTCAAACTCTTCGCGATTTGTTCCGTCACTTCCTGTCTTCTCGTCAATAACTCGTCCGCGTTGTATTGCGCCACGGTCGCTTTCAACACCTCGTTCCCGATCGACGGCAACACTCGATCGTCGTAATCGGGACCTAAGTTTAAGTGTATCGTCGATAACTGTTCCACGTTCGGCCGGCATAAAACTCTTAACGTCAAGTTCACCTGTTGTAAATCTTTCGTCCCGGTGACTGAACTCAAACTTTTCGGTCGCGTTCGTACGTCGTAGATGGTTGGCGATTGGATTATCGGCACCATGAAGTGCGTGCCTTCAGCGCTCGTGTCTTTCAAGACGCCTCGGAAACGGTCGAACATCACCGCGCGTTCGCCTCCATCCACTGTTAAAGTTGTCGTTAAAAAAGAAGAGTGAAAGTAGTAAAAGAGTTCAGGGTCAGTTCTCGCGTTTACGAACGACAGCAACACCGAAAGGTTTAATAAAAGGAGACGAGAGAGAGAAGAAGACCAAGAGATCGATCCGATCCGCTTCTCTCCCCGTGGAAAGAAATCCCCAAGCGAGAGAGATGCGATGCGCAACGTACCGTCGTACATGGCGCTCGACACCGCGGTCGCGCCAATCCCCACGAACGCGCCTATTCTCGCCAACGCGCCCAACGCTTGCGCGGCCACTTGCGCCGAACTGGATGCCATTTTTAGATATAAAAGTGGTGCGTTTCTTAATCGAGCCGCCAGAGTGAGGCATTTCCTCGTGACGTGTTTCCCCAACGTTTCTTCACACATTCTCTTTTGCTTGATGTGACCAGTGAATGAACGTTGGACTGCGACGAGTCGGAGGAGGAGGAGGAGGAAGAGGTAGCAAAATTCACCATCGAACGGTGTTACCGGAATCGCGAGCGATGATGGAACCCGGGAGGTTCGGGCATACTCTGACGCGACTGATGGTGTTTCTCGTCGTCCTTTCGCTCGCGTTTGTTTTATACAAGTGCGCGGAGATTGCGACGACGAAGAAGCGAGAGAAGAGGAGGAAGAGTTTGAGAAGACACTTTGAGGAGGAAGAGGAAGAGAGGAGAGGAGAGGAGACGTTTGATGGAGGGTACGAGCAGTTTTTGAAGAGCGAGAGTTACGGGGATGCGGTGAAGTTGTTTTCTTCGAGCGGTAGGTAAAGAAGTAATGTAGAGAAGAAAGACGATGTGCAGTTGCGTTAGTTTTAGAGTACTTATAGATATTTAGTAGACTTATTATATTGAAAGAAAGAATGTATGCGTTGATGATGTTTGAGTGGTGAATATTCTCTCAACTTATATTACTTCGCCTCTTCCGACTTCTTCTCTTCCGTGGCTTCGCCTTCGGTCGTCGTGCCTTCGCCGGATTCCGAAGCGCCTCCGGAACTCGCGCCTTTGCTCAACGCCTCGCCGATTTTCATGACGGCTTTTTGCAAGTCACCGATTTTCTCTTTCAACGCTTCGTTATCGTCGCCTTCCATGGCCGTTCTCAACGCCATTTGCGCGTTTTGGATCTCGTCTTTGATTTCTTGCGGCAAGTTGGCGCCGTGTTCTTGGATGTTTTTGTCCGCGGAATAAATTAACGTATCCGCCTCGTTCTTCGCGTCGATCATTTCTTTTCGCTTTTTGTCGTCTTCGGCGTGGGATTCGGCGTCTCGGACCATTTGCTCGACTTGCGCGTCGGAGAGACCACCGGAGCTGGTGATGGCGACGGAGTTTTCTTTACCCGTGGCTTTGTCTTTCGCGGAAACGTTGACGATGCCGTTGGCGTCGATATCGAACGTGACTTCAATTTGCGGCACACCGCGCGGGGCCGGAGGAATACCCATCAAATCAAAGTTGCCTAAGATTTTGTTATCCGCCGCCATTTCTCTTTCACCTTGCAAAACCTTGATGCCGACTTGGGTTTGGGAATCCGCGGCGGTGGAAAAGACTTGGGACTTTTTGGTCGGAATCGTCGTGTTTCTGTTGATCAATCGCGTGAAAACGCCACCCAAGGTTTCAATACCTAAGGAAAGCGGAGTCACGTCCAACAAGAGAATATCTTTCACGTCGCCTCTCAAAACACCACCTTGAATAGCCGCACCCATGGCGACGACTTCGTCCGGGTTCACGCCTTTACTCGGGTCTCTCTTGAACAAGTCTTTCACGATGGAGTGCACTTTCGGCATTCTGGTCATACCTCCAACCAACAAGACTTCGCTCAACTCGCTCGGAGAAATCCCGGCGTCTTTCAACGCGTTCGTGCACGGCGCTTTCGTTCTTTCCAAGAGCGAACCGACCAACTCTTCCAATTTTGCCCGGGTCAAAGTCATCGCCAAGTGTTTCGGTCCGGTTGCATCCGCGGTGATAAACGGCAAGTTGATCTCCGTGGAAGTCGTGCTGGACAACTCAATCTTTGCCTTCTCCGCGGCTTCTCTCAAACGTTGCACGGCTAACTTGTCGCCTTTGAGATCGATCCCAGACTCTTTCTTAAACACGTTTTGCAATTCATTCATAACCACGGTATCGAAATCTTCGCCGCCTAAAAACGTGTCCCCGTTCGTCGCTTTGACTTCGAAAACGCCGCCGGAAATTTCCAAAATGGACACATCAAACGTCCCGCCACCTAAATCGTACACAGCGACGATGCCCTCTTTCTTATCCACGCCGTAACTCAACGCCGCCGCGGTCGGTTCGTTGATAATTCTCAAAACATCCAAACCGGCAATTTTCCCCGCGTCTTTCGTCGCCTGTCTCTGCGCGTCGTTAAAATACGCCGGCACCGTCACCACAGCTTGCGTCACCCCTCTACCTAAATACGATTCCGCGGTCTCTTTCATCTTTTGCAAAACGAACGCGCCGACTTGCGAAGGCGAGTACTCTTTCCCGCCCGCCTTGACCCACGCGTCGCCGTTGCTCGCCTTCACGATGTCATACGGCACGAGCTCTTGCTCCTTCTTCGTGTGCGGATCGTCGAATCGTCTCCCAATCAACCGTTTGCACGCATACAACGTGTTCGAAGGGTTCGTCACCGCTTGCCTCTTCGCCGGTTGCCCGATTAACCGTTCGCCTTTTTCCGTGAACGCCACCATCGAAGGCGTCGTCCTCGACCCTTCCGCGTTTTCGATGACTTTCGCGTTCTTGCCGTCCATGACTGCCACGCACGAGTTCGTCGTCCCTAAATCAATCCCGATGACGTCTTTGGAGTACGAGCGGATTTGATTCGCAGCGGATGAGAGACCGCCCGAGAGCGACGGAAGCATTTGTTTATGAATCAACATTGACGTCGATGACGACGCCGTCGCCGCCTGATTGATCTGAAATTTTATACAGAAGAAGAAGAAGAAGAAGAAGAAAGAAGGCGTATCATCGTCAGTGAACGACCACTACAAAAGCGAAAAGAACAACAACACCACCACCACCACGGCGTCAAAAGGACAAAAGATATTTTTCACGCTGTATCTTCTTCTCGTCGTCAGAGCGCGCGCGCGCGTGTGTGACCAATCGAAAGAAAAAGAAGCGCAGCCGAAAGAATTGGAATCTCAATCGGACGACAACAACGACGACGCTCTCTTCTTAAAGACGAGAGAGACAGAGAGACAGAGCACAAAAAACTTTGAACTTTGAGGTGAAACAACGCACCAGCGGATGACCCCCCGGGGAAGAAGCGTTCCCTCCTCGGGCGAACCTTCGCGCGACCACGCGAAGCATATTTATTTTTTAGTAGTATGAGTTTACGAGCAAATCACACGAGGAGTCGTAGGAATGACGTTTCTCTCTCTCGCGCGTCTCTGAGGCAAAAAAAAATTTTGTTTGCTTTTCTGCAGACTTTTGGGGTGCCCAGGTGGACGGATTGACGGATGAATGGATGAGCGACTTTTTCGTGGTGCTAATAAAAAGGATCCGAAACGCGACGAGCGACTGATTTTTGAGCGTTGATGATACATTTTCTTTCGCGTTGAAAAAAGACGACTGACGCTCGAGAATACCACGCGCACACAAAAAACGCGCTTTCGTTGGAGTTGTTCTGCGTGCTCTCTGTTAGAGAGTAGTATATAATAATAATAATAATGGGAGGCGCATCGGGGACGACGACGACGAAGAAGAAGACAAAATCGACGTCGAATAATGCGAACAACACTTCCTCGACCTCGTTGGTCCCGGCGACAATCCTCCAGCGCTTCTGGGACTTGGCGTCGACCGATGCGGAGACGAGATGCACCGCCGCCGCCTCTCTTTCGGAAGAACTGTTTTTGGTGCAAAACAATACCACGAGTAGTATTACGAATGACGATGATAAAAACAACGTTGAGCTCGACGCGGTGGTTGAATATTCCATGAAACGTTTAACGCGAGGTCTCGGGTCTGGACGCGCCGGGGCGAGGCAAGGGTTCGCGGTGGCGTTTACGAGCGCGATGACGCATCTGGATGCGATTTCCGTGGAAGATGGATTTCGATTTCTGAAGGAAGGATTGGAACCAATCACGAAGAGCACGAAAGGATCGGAAGCGAGAGATATTTTGATCGGACAATTATTCGGGAACGCGGCGCTGGCGAGAGCGCTGGTGGCCAAGGAAGTGTCCTTGGAAGCGAAGAAGAAGAAAAAGGAGATGATGAGTGGTAGTGGTAGTAGTAACAACAACAACAAGCGAAAAAAATGGACGACGCCGGAGGAAGAGCGAGAACGAATCGTCGATTTGAGTTCCCAATTGTTCGCGGAGATTTGTAGGATTAGCAACACGAAAGCGTATTTGAGCGAAAGCGCGGCGAAAGTTATGATTGAACTCGCGCTGAGTTTGAGTAAACAAGAGGAAGGGTTGCACGAGAAAGATCCGTTTCGATTGGCGAGGGAGGCGCTGGAGAAGTGTCCGCAAGCGCAGGCGTGGGTGAGTCGAGACGTGACAGACGTCGGAGAGCAGAGTGGGAAAACAACGATTGAAACCGTGTGGTTGGCGTATAGTTTGTACGAATGCTTACCGGCGAGGTGTAAGGAAGCGCAGAGCGTCGTGCCTAAATTTTCTTCCTCTTCATCTTCTGCGAAAGAGGATTCGTTTTTCGCGTACGAGAATTTGAAGAAAGTGAGTCACGCTTTGGCGGAGTGTCCGCACGCGCACCCGAGGGTGCACCCTATTTGGGAGATTTTATACGAAGCGTGTAGAAGTAATAGCGATGACGATAAAAAAGGAGGAAACAAAGCGGGAGCGACGACGAAAATATCAGCAGGAAGCAACTTGACTCGATTGGAGGCGTTGTGGGAGACGTGTTGCGAGAACGGGTTGTTTACAGCGCCATCGCATCAGAGAAAGTACCTCGGGTTTCGCATATTTTCGATGCTGTTGCGAAACGCGACGGCATCGGAGACTGCGAAGTTGTTCACGTCGCCAAACTTTATTAAATGTTTAGTTTCGAACTGCGCCAAACCGGAGAATTATTTACACGCTTGCAGCACGGATTGCTTGAAAGCCATCGCGAGGTGCGCGAAACATTCAGAAACGAGCGCAAAGAAACGCGTGGCGATCGTGGCGGCGTTGAGAAAGGTTGGCATTCACAGATTTGAGAAGCAGTTGGCGAAATCGAGTGGGATTTCCACGTTATTGGCTGGATTAACGAGAGAGGAAGCGAAAGCGTATTGCGAAGAGTTGAGAGAAACAATCTTGGAGAAATCAGATTTGGCGACACAAGACGAGAGTGACGACGAGAACGAAAACGATGATAACGACGAGGAAAAGAAAAAGAAAAACAGTCGCGATTTCAAACGGTTATGGGCGCTAGAACAAATGTGTTCGATTACGTCGGCATTATCGCCGAACGATCGTTTGGACGTTTTGCATTTTTGCTTGTTCCACGCGTTCTATTCCACGTCCAAGAAACAACTGCCAAAGACAGTCTTGGGTAAAAACATAGAAGATTGTCCCGATGTGCTCAGAAGAGCACTTTCGACGCGTTTACTTGGCATCTTATTGACGAACATTCGATCGCGCGGACGCACGCAACAGCAGAAAAAGCAACAAAGTCAAAATACTAAGAACGGTAAAAATCATAAAGATAAAGGCAACGAAGCAAACGAAGAGGACGAGGAAGAAGAAGAAAAATTCGATGCGCTCTCGGAAGCGTGCGAAGCGGTGTTAAAATTCGACGCCGACGCTTCGGTGACGGACGTTATTCCGAATAGCGCGCGAGCGAAAGAGGCCCGCAAAAATCTTGCGAATGCTTTGAAACTCTGCGAAAAAAAGCAAAAAGCCGACGAAAGCGGTGTCGCGACGTCGATTATTCCGCTGCTTAAAACTTTAATCGTTTTACACGCGTCTGATCCGAAGCAGTTCACGTCGATCGTCGAGGATATTCCTCGATGCGTCGAAGAGCTTCTCCAGCCGCCGAAGAAGAAAAAGACAACCAAGAAAAAATCGACGAAGAAAACACTGGAGGAGGACGAAGAGGAAGAGAACGATTTGGAGCCGATGGACGTTCTCAACGATTTATTGATTGCATTTCTCGCGCAACCGTCCGCGTTATTGCGCGACGTCACCGAACGTACTTTTAAAGGCGTGTCTGGGAAAATCACCGATCGAGGTATCGAAGATATTCTCAACGTCGTGGAGAACATGGGTGCCGGGAAGCGCGGCGACGAGAACGACGATGAGAATGACGATGAGGATGACGACTCCGACGATGAAGATATGCTCGAAGAAGAAGACGACTCTGACGACGACGACGACGACGATTCCTCGAGTAGCGATGATGATTCAGACGAAGACGACGATGAGAACGATTCAGACGCTGGTATGGACACGGAAGCGAACGAAGGCGCGATTGAAGCCATTCGCAAAGCCGCACTGAAAATTCAAGAAGATGACGACAACTCCGACGATTCCGACTCGGATGATTTTACGGACGAACAAATGTTTGCCACCGATAAACTTCTCGCCGACGCATTCAGAGCGAAAAGACAGGAGCTTTCGCGCAAGAAAGCTTTGAAAGTTGCCGCTGCAGATTTCAAGTTTCGAGCTTTATCGCTTCTCGAACTCTTTGCAAAGTCGCAGCCGAGCTCAAAGTTTCTTCCTGAAATCATCGTTCCACGGTTACTCAGCGCCTCTAGAAACGCTCGAATACGGTTTAAGAGTAACCCGATGGAAAAATCGTTCTTGGAACTCGCGCAAAGAATCGATAGCGTCTTGACGAAACACGCGTGCAAACACGCAGCGATGGTTACCGGTACGAGAAAAGATATTCACGAAATCTTGACACAGTTGATCGATGTCGCCGATAATGGCGCTGGGGCTGGACGCGATAGCGACGCGGCGAAAGGTTTCGCGAAGACTGCTGCCGTAGCGTGCGCATATATCGCCAAAGTCATGGAGAGTAACGGCGACGGCGAAAGCGCCGCTGAGATTTACAAAACGGCAATCACGGAAAAGTTTGAAAAGAAAACCAGTCGATTGCGCGCGCCGTTTTTTGCCGAGCTCATAACGCTTTCTCCGAACGTGTTGGCATCGTCTTCCAAAGAACTCGCTTCGTTGTGCGATTTAGGCGATAGCGCTCGCGCGCAGTTCTTGCGGCAAGAGTCGTTACAACTGCTCTTTCAAATCTTTTCCTGTAAGCAAAGAGACCCGTCGATTCCTTCCGCGGAAGAAGTGAACTCGATGTGTGAGATATCGCTGGCGAACGCCGTCAAAGCAGACGTCGAAAACCAAAGTCGACGCGCAGACACTTCCAAGATGTGCGCAAACGTTTTCGAAGCGATTGGACGCCACGCCGAAGGTTTTGTGTTTTCACAAAAAGCCAAAGCGGCGATTGAGAACGCCATCGAAACGCAAAAAGAAAGAGCGCCGCAACCGAGTCAAAAGACTGTTCAAGCGTTAGAACGCATCGCGAAAGCGCTCGATGATGCGAAAAAAACGAACAGTAGTACTAACGATGAAGGCAAGAAGAAACGAAAAAGTTCCATCGCCGGGGATGATGATCACGACGAAAGAGAGAAAAAGAAGAAGAAAAAGAAGGCGCTCAAGAAGTGAACTTAAAGTAGCGCTGAAGTAAAAGTAAAATTGTACCATCAGCACATACGAATCCTCGCATAATTACAACAGCACAAGTGTCTTCTTATGTTCTATATATAAATCGCAAATAGCTTACTCATCAGCAGTTGCCGGCGCATCGCCACCGAAAGACGGCAAAGAGATCGACGGCAAAGAGATCGACGGCAAAGAGAAGCCGCCGCCAGACGACTCCTTCTTCGCCGGCTTCGGCGCTTCCTCTCTGACTGGCTTCACGAACTTCGGCTTCGGCGCAGCTTGCTTTCTTGACAGATTAACGTCAACCGCTTGTCTTTGCGGCGATCTGACGCCAAAACCGTCTCGGCCCTTGGCGTAGGTGGCGGCGTACACGTCTTCGATGTCGTCCGCCAACGCGGCGCCGGAAGAAGAGATGGTGGCGATGGTCGCCGCCAACAACGCCGCGTTCTTCGCGACCGTGTTGTTGTTGTTCTTCGAGACAACCTTCTTCGCGGTGTTCTGTTTTGTGTTCGTCGTGCGATGGATGATGATGAAAATAAAGAGAGAGAGAGAGAGAGAGAGAGAGAGAAGAGCGTGAGTATTTTTTTCCTGAAACCCCAAACCTATCTTTTGCGCGTCTTCTTCCCGGTAAAAGT
>Ga0115569_10002013_pt1 | contig 15557 bp, 15 predicted proteins | sample COGITO_mtgs_1205_2_FD_87295 | JGI IMG/M metagenome (GOLD analysis project Ga0115569, IMG submission 87295) | Pelagic marine microbial communities from North Sea - COGITO_mtgs_120503 | ecosystem: Environmental > Aquatic > Marine > Epipelagic | place: Germany:Helgoland, sampling site Kabeltonne... | reverse complement strand
CTGTTTTATGTGCTTCCATTGCAGCCCTAAATGGCGCGGTCCATGGCGTCGGCTGATGCGTCGTTGCCGACAATTTGCACACCGTTCGCATACCATCGCAGTAGACTGTGCCATCTTCGGGATGGCGTATGGTAAAGGCCATTGTCACCCCACCGCTGCGAATCCGATCGATGGTATAGTCGACCGCTATGCAGCCTGGGTTGCGCAATGGTTGCCGAAACCGTGCATTTACATTGTGCACCACGACGTAGATGTCTTCGTCCCGTTCGATGTTGAAGTCCTCGACGCCGAGTAAATGTTCAAAAAACTTTTGCTGCGCGCGCTCTAAGTGCAGCAGGTAACGGGTGTGATGGAGGACGCCGAGTGCATCTAGTTCGTCGAAATGCACATCAGATAAGTGAGTAAAAGTAGCCATGGAATAGTAAACGCAGGTGCACTGTGAAACTTACACATTGTGTCAACTCGCCTACACGCTCCGAATGACCTCGATTGTCAGCACATTGAAATGTGTCAGCGGAAATAACAGACAGCCACACTCCATCGGAATTGTAGCGCTGATGGGCTCTGGGGCAATCGCTGTCGCGGCCGCGCTGTTGTATTGCTCGACACCAGCAGCTGTTATGATGTCACCGTTTTTTGTGGGTAGCACGACGGCGACCGCCGTTGTGATCCGTGTTCCCGACGAATCCTACCTTTCCTCGCTCTGGTAGCCGTATAGCTCGATTTTGAGTTTGCGCGCGCTTTGGATGATGGCGGATTTATCTAGAATTAACACGCGTCCCACTTCAAGTGCCGCAGTGCGGATGCCACTGGCATGCATCACTTCCAGCGTGCGCTGTCCAAAGACGGGCACGTCAAAGCGATAGTCTTGTGCGCGCTTGACCGTCTTCACAAAGATCAGGCCATCGGTTTTGAAGGTCCCCGCGCGTTGGAGCATGGGGTCGGTGCCTTCATAAGCCTCCACCGCAAGAACAGTTCCTTTGCGCACCACGACGCCCTGGCCCACATCGAGGTCGGCCATACTTTTGGCGATACCAATACCATGCTGGATGTCGGGGACTTCGGCCTTCAACTTTCCGGTGGTCATCAGCCCCTCGGAGGCCAGCTGATCGTCGAGGAAGGTACGGGCGTCGAGCATTTGAATACCAATGGCCTCAATCTCACTGGAAATTGCGCCGAAAATAGTCTCGGCATTTTTGATCCTCAGGCTGTTGAGGATTTTGAGTGCCTTGATGTCGGGGTGCAGGCCATGAAACAGGCGTCGTGGGGTGATTTGCCCCGCCATCAGTGCGTAACCGCAGCCGAGCTTTTCCAGTGACTTGAGCAGCTTGCCGAGCTGACCGACTTTAATTTGGAGGTGCGCATCCTTGGGGATGGAGTCGATCAGTGCTTGCTCGGTTTCGCCGTCGAAGGACACGACCCGCAGCGGCAAGCCGGCGGCACGGATACGTTCGGCCATCAGCACGGGGTAGCGGCCTTTGCCAGCGATCAAGCCGATCGGGCGTTGATCAAATGTATCCGGAAGGAATTGGGATAGCGGGGCACTCATAGCGGTTTTATTCGTTGAACTGGTAGGGGCGGGCAGCAGGTTGCTCAAAATAATCAGGTGAAACAATCAGCACTGGTTGCGGCGTCTCACCGGGGGCAGTTGCCTTGAAAAACACCCGCTGGCTGGCCTGTTGGGTGGCTGCCGCCAGCTGTTGGCACTCCTCAGGCAGGGTGGCTGGTGTCATGCTTTCAGTCTTCAGTACGATTTGACCGTTTGCTTCATTGAGGCGCAGGCGTTCGGGGCCGACGAAAAATTCCCGTGTTGTTTTATTCGGGCTGTAATACGTGAATGTACTTTCTTTATCACAGGCTGTGACCACCGTCTCAAGGTCGTTGCGTTGCACCACACAGTTCGCCGAATGGATTCGTATTGTTCCACTCGGCAGGTCAACTAGCAGTTCAGAAATCGGAGACAAGCGGTTGCCCGCAAGCGCGATCGTACCTTGGGTAATTTGTAGTGACAACTCGGACTTCGAAGGCTCATGGCGAATGCTTTGTTGTTTCGCGCTGAAAGGCCGTTGCTGATAAGACTCAAACACAACTTCGCTGTTTCCTTTGATGCCGACGCCCACGCCATTGGACAATGCCATGAAGAGGTGTGCGCCTTCACCGGTTTGTATCCTCGATCCGTTTAAGAGCAGAGTCTGGTGCAAGTTGGGGCTAAAACTGTGGCCGTTTTCGTCGGTGATCTGTATCGCGCCCTGTTCACTTGTGACGACGGCAATGCCATCGGTCATCGCTTGCGCCTGCGCTGGGCATAGCCCAGCGCTTAGCACGATCGCGGTCGTCAGTGCGCGAAGTGCGTGCCAAACGCTGTGGGCTTTCAGAGGCATTAGACGGCTACAATGTTGACGATTTTGCCCGGCACGTAGATCTCGCGTTTGATTGCTTTACCTTCGATGTGGGCGCTGATTTTTGCATTGGCTTTGGCCGCGGCAATTGCCTCGTCCTTGGTGACGTCTGCAGGCAGTTGAGCGTCACCGCGGTATTTTCCGTTGATCTGAAAGATGATTTTAATCGTATCCTCCACCAGTTTACTCTCGTCGAATTGAGGCCAGCCTGCTTCGGCAATGCTGCCAGTATTGCCCAGACGTTGCCATAGCTCCTCGCTTTGGTGCGGAGCCAATGGAGCGAGCAATTTGATGAAGGTTTCAACCGCTGCTGTGGTCAGTGTCTCGGCTTTGCCGAGCTGGTTGACGCAAATCATCATCTGTGAAATCGCGGTATTGAAGCCGAGGCTTTCGTAATCCTCCGTGACCTTCTTGATCGTAGCGTGCAGCACGCGCTCGGTTTCCGGATCGAGTTCAGCGGTTGCACTGACATTGGCTTGCACGCCGCCGTCTTCAGCGACGACCAGACGCCATGCTTTGCGCAGGAAACGAGCGATGCCTTCGATGCCATTGGTGTTCCATGGCTTCATGGCTTCGAGCGGTCCGAGGAACATTAGGTAGAGGCGCAGTGCGTCGGCGCCATAGCTCTCGATGATCGTCTCAGGGTTGACCACGTTGCCACGGCTTTTGGACATCTTCTCGCCATCCTCGCCAAGAATGATGCCTTGGTGGAAGAGTTTTTTGAAGGGTTCCGGCTCGCTCAACACGCCGAGGTCGTACAGCACATGGTGCCAGAAACGAGCGTAGAGGAGGTGCAGGACGGCATGCTCCGCGCCGCCAATGTATAGGTCAGGAGAGCCCCAGTATTTCTCCTTTTCAGGGTCGATTAGCGCTTCGGTATTATTTGGATCGATGTAGCGCAAGTAGTACCAGCAGGACCCCGCCCATTGCGGCATTGTGTTGGTCTCGCGGCTGGCGGGAATCCAACCTTCAACCGCCTCGGAGGAGGTCGCACCGGTCTTTGGATCAATGTAAATGTGGAGCCATTCGCCGGCCTTGGAGAGCGGGCTTTGTCCATCGGGGGATGGTGTGTAGCTTTCAACCTCGGGAAGCGCCAGTGGCAGCTCCGATTCCTGCAAGGCGACAGCGAAGCGGAGCTGACCGTTCAATTCACAGCTGACCGGGCGCTCGACCGACTTGAGCGAGTCATCGACCTGTGCATAATCGGCCTCGCTGACCCAAGCAATCGGGAAGGGCTCGCCCCAGTAACGCTGACGGGAAAAGAGCCAATCGCGGAGCTTAAAGTTGACGGTCGCTTCGCCGCGCCCATCGGCTGCCAGTTGCTCGATAATGGCATTTTTTGCGGATTCGGAGTTGTTGCCGCTTTGTTCGCCGGAATTGATCAAATCACCGGGGCCGGTGTACGCTTGGGTGAGCGCGCCCGAGGCATCTTTTTCGGCAGCGCCGTTGTCCTCGATGACTTGCGTAATCGCCAAATCAAATTCTTTGGCGAACGCATAGTCACGCTCGTCGTGCGCGGGTACCGCCATGATGGCGCCGGTGCCGTAAGTCATCAGCACATAGTCGGCTACCCAGATCGGGATTTCTGTGCCGGTCACGGGATTGATCGCCATGGCACCAGTCCAGACGCCGGTCTTTTCTTTACTCAGTTCCGCGCGTTCCAAATCGGATTTGCTCTTCGCTTTGTGGGCGTAGGCGAATACTGCATCGCTTTGATCGGCTGTGGTGATCTTTGACAATAGCGGGTGCTCGGGCGCAATCACCATGTAGGTGGCGCCATACAATGTATCAGGACGAGTGGTGAACACGCTCAGCTGGGCGTCGTGTCCGCTGACATCAAAAGTAATTTCAGCGCCTTCGCTGCGACCAATCCAGTTTTCCTGCAGGCGTTTGGTGGAGTCGGGCCAATCGAGGTCCTTCAGCCCGGCGATTAGTTTTTCGGCGTATTCAGTGATGCGCAGCACCCATTGGCGGATCGGGCGGCGTTCGACCGGGAAGCTGCCACGCTCGGAACGCGGACCTTCGGAGGTATTGAGCACTTCCTCGTTGGCCAGCACGGTGCCGAGGTCGGGGCAAAACCAAACCGGCTTCTCTTCGACATAGGCGAGGCCCTTCTTAAACAGCTGCATGAAGATCCACTGTGTCCACTTAAAATAGCCGGGGTCGGTGGTGTTGACTTCACGCTCCCAGTCGTAAGCGAAGCCGAGCTGACGCAGTTGTTCTTTAAAGCGAGCGACGTTCTGTTCGGTGGTCTCGCGCGGATGCTTGCCGGTTTTGATGGCATACTGCTCGGTCGGCAGACCAAACGCATCCCAGCCCATTGGGTGGAGCACGTTAAACCCCTGTGCTTTTTTGAAGCGTTTCAGCGCATCACTTGCAGTGTAACCTTCCGGATGGCCGATATGCAGTCCAGCACCGGAAGGATACGGAAACATGTCGAGGACGTAGAACGTGGGTTTGTCCTCGAAGTCCTTCGCGCTGTAGGTTGCTTGTGTCTCCCAGAAATCCTGCCACTTGGGCTCGATCGCGGAAAAGTCGTAGTCTTTGGTCTGTATAGCCATTTTTATAAAACGGCGAATTTAGAAGGTTCGAGGGCCGTCCGTCAATGTTGCAAAGAACGGAGTTCCGATCCATCTAGCCGCGCTGTAAAATAGGAAATTCTTGCTCTTTTCAATAACCTGCGCCTGTCTGACCTGCCTGCTATGTTTCTGCGCTTTTCTAGTATCTTCTTTCTAATTCTCGCTTTTGCGCTCACTGGTGCATGTTTGAGTGGCGCAACCACGGTGCTGGATAGTTATCAAAAGCAGGCCACAGATGTCTCGGACACAAGAGTCAAACCACGCATGTGGAGCAACGATAAGCGCCCTAATTTGATGCAAAAAAAGTTTCCGTTCAAAAAATGGAACGCTCATTTTTCGTCACTCGGCTCGAAACGAGCGCCGATTGCGCTGACCGAGAAGCGTGAGAAGAAGCGCTTTAAATCGAAGATCATGGAATTTCCGACTATAGCAGTTGAAATCTCTGAGTGGGATGGGCGCTTTGCAAAGTTGCAGCGTCAGGCGCAAATCAGTACCGACGACTCGGCAAGGAAAATTGCAGACAAGCAGCTGTATAACATGGCTTTGCAGGACACGAGGAAGTACGAGGAAATGGGGGCAACACTTTCGTTGCGTGAGATTAATCGCTATCAGTTTCGTCATAATCGTTCCGACGCTGCCGTGCCTGTCCGCAAAGCGGGGGCGGGCCAATAGCGTCGGCTCTGGCAGGTGGGAGTCATTGCTGATCGGCACTGCTGAGCTGTAACACTGAGTTCGTCTGGCGTTTACAGTTCTTTGCTGGAGAGGCTTGCCGTGCAACGGTGCTTAGCTTCAAGCTGCGTGACATGAAAGTTTTCACCTACAAAAACTGCAGCACCTGCAAAAAAGCCACGAAATGGCTAACCGAGCAGGGGCACGTATTTGATGAAGTTGCGATTAGGGAAACGCCCCCCAGTGGCGACGAGTTGCTGCAAATGCTCGAATACCAAGGGGGTGCTCTGCGGAAGTTGTTTAATACCGCAGGCGGCGACTACCGGGAATTAAATATGAAAGTCCAACTGCCGGCCATGTCAGTGCCCGACGCCTTGGATCTTCTTGCGCAACGAGGCAATTTGGTCAAACGACCCTTTTTGCTCGGCGATGGCTTTGGCCTCGTCGGTTTTAAACCCGACGAGTGGCAACAAACTCTTCAAAGCTGATACCGCTGAGGCGAATTGCTCGAATACTCGACTAATGAATGCGATGTTCGAGATCGCGAATCAGGTCGAGCAGGAAGGCGTTGTTGCCTCCCAATGCATCGGCTGCCTGCAATGCCGCCTCGGTGTGTTGTTTGGCTTCGCGGTAGGCGCCTTCGATCCCGTGTAGTGCGACGTAGGTGCTCTTATCTGCGGCGCTATCGTTGCCAACCGGCTTGCCGAGTTGCTCGGCATTCGAGGTCGCGTCGAGGATGTCATCGACAATTTGAAAAGTCAGGCCGAGGTGGTAGCCGACTGCTTCGATCTGTTTGATTTGTTCGGCGGTCGGGTTGCAAAAGCGTAGCCCCATCGTCAATGCGGCGGTCAGCAGGGCCCCCGTCTTGTTCTCGTGAATGTAGCGCAGTGTCTCGGCATCGATCGGCTTGCCCTCGTTTTCGATGTCTTCCATCTGCCCGCCAATGAGATGTTCACTGCCGCTGGCGTTGGCCAAGTCGCTGATCAGTCCTGTGGCTAGGCTCGGCTGCGTGGCATAGTGTCCTGCCAACAGTTGAAAGGCGTAGGTCAACAGCGAATCGCCGGCGAGCACCGCAGTCGCCTCGTCGAATTGGGTGTGGCAGGCGGGGCGTCCGCGTCGCAGGTCGCTGTCGTCAATTGATGGTAAATCGTCGTGGATCAGTGTGTAGGTATGCAGGCATTCAATCGCCACCGCGGCTGCCAACGGATCGCTTTGGGACGGAAAAAGCTCGCTGGCGGCGATCAACAGAACCGGGCGGATACGCTTGCCGCCTGCTTCCATCGAATAACGCATCGCCGCGTGCAGGCGCTGAGGGCGCGTGGATGCGCAAGGTAAGTATTTTTCAATCCCGCGTTCGACACACTGTTGATAGCTTGCTAATTTTTCTTTTAATGCCTGATTCACTCAAATAGTTTGATCGAACTTAGCTATGAAGGAAAAGCCCATATTTGAAGAAGTTTTCACCGTGCTCATACGTCAGCCTGATTTTTGGCTCAAAGTGTTGATCGGCGGATTGCTGTCGTTTGTCCCGATCGTGAATTTTTTTGCGTTTGGCTACTTGTATCGTTTCTCACTCAAGGTGCGGCACACGGGGCAACTCAGTTTGCCGGAATGGCATGATTGGGCCGGGCTATTTGCTGACGGCTTGAAATTTGCGGTGGTGTGGCTGAGCTATTGGGTGTTGCCGTTGTTGTTGGCTTTTGTGGTTTCGTCAGTATTCGGCGGGCTGGGGCTCGGTGCGTTGTCTTATTTGTTATTTTCCTCGGTCTTCTTAATCGCGCCGGTGCTGTTTAGTTCCGCGCTGTATCGCCTGCAGATGCGCTCTGATTTTAAGGACCTCATGAATGTCGCCTTGATCATTCGGATGACTTATCGCGAGTTTCCGCGTTTTATTCTTCCGGCGTGTGTTTTTCTCGGCATCTGTGCCTTGGCGTTGCCGATTTACGGTTTTCCCTTGTTCGCTGGCTTTCTGCTGTTGATTGGCTATACTGCGGTGTGTTACCGCTCGATGGAGTCCCGCTAGGGCTGATCGGTTTGATCAGCTGAAGTCGATCTACTATGTCTGAAAAAACAAAAAGTATCGAAAAGGACCCCAGTCGTGCTGGGCTCCTGTGCACTGCTTCGTTGCTTGCGTGGGCTGGAATGCTTTTGGCGTTTGCGCTTTTGGTGTCTTCCCCCTTGAAGCGTTATACTTCAGTTAAAGATCGGGATGTTTTTCTCGAGCATAACGCTGGTGCTGGTGTCAAGCCCGGGGAGCTTTACTATTTTGAAGGTCCTGTCGCACGCGGGCGCGAATGGCAGCCAAAACTGGCAGTGTTTTTAAATGGCACCAACACAGTGCTGGAGGTTACTGCGGCTGAGGTGAATGCCTGTATCGCGTCGATGTTGCGCCCGCCGAGTCGACCGCCTGCTGCAGAGTCCTCCACTATCATGATTGTGCCCAAAATGCCGAATCTGTTCGTGGATGAGAATGAGGGGATTTTCTTTAGTCTGCCCACCGAGGTCAGTATTTTCGGGAGTCATCACAAGCTGGTGGTTTGTGCGCGCGGGCATTTTTCACCGGGATCTGAAGTCACTTTTACCATGGAGGCGCTGTACTTGAACAACGCCGCCATCCCCGTTTTGGGCGGTCTGGCTGATCGCGTGGTTGCCACTTTGCTGAAAGGCTATTCGGAAAGCGCTGAATTCATTGCTTTCCGCCAGGCTTGGGCAAAAGTAGAGTCGGCAGAAGTCGTGGCAGATACGATTCGCTTGAAGCTTCGCTAATGCAGATGCGTTTTTTTAGACTCTTAGTGTGCTGCTCGATGGTCGCTCTGTTGCCATTGAATTGCCTCGCACAGAGCGCCGACCGCTTGGTCTCGGTTGTCGGGCGCCATTTCGAAATTGTTGGCACCGACCAGCGCTCAGTGTCATGCGCAAATACTTTGGGCTCACGTGTCGCTGATCTGTGTAAGACCTATCTACGGGCTGGCAGCCATACCTTTTCGCAATCCATTTTCGTCGCGCTGCGCCCGGATGATCGCGTTGACTTCGAGGGTGATTACCGAGTTCGAATCGGTGAGCGGGGGAGGGTTACTTTGGATTTTCGCTGGGACGAGTCTTTATCTCTTGAAACCGCCTGTCGTGCGTTTGCGGAGGCATATGCGGTGCGTTATGCGCATTCTAATTTTGGGTCTGAGACGCCTGCACGGGTTCGTTTTTGGGCAGTATCTGCATTGGGAACTCAAAGTTATTTGAGCCTGCGCGGTGCGCAGAAAGTTCAGTATCTGCAAGACGCGCGTCATTCCGGTTTTTCCGCGCTGACCCCGCTGCTCGATCTCGATGTATCGAGCGCGGCGCAAAGTCAGGTTACACCTCAGTTTGGCTATTGGCTGTGGTTGGCCTTGCGTGAATCGGGGCTGAGCCGACCAGATATCGGCGTGTTATTGGACCAAGCCATCGCCGGCATGAACGTGACGGAGGCGTTGGAAACACTGATTGCTCCAGGAACACCGGACCCGGCATCAATGAACTTGGAGACTTGGTGGCGCACCCAAACGAATGCCTTGTTATTGCGGGATTACGATCAATGTGAACGCATGGATGTGTCGCGTGACTGGATCGCAGAGCTAGCGGATTTTGAGGGCTATCGCCCAGTGAGCGGGCAATTTGAAAATCTGAAGAGTTTATGGACGCATCGGAATGACGAGGCGTTACGCTCGGTTTTGACCGCTCGTCGCGAAATTATTCGCTTGCGCTTAGAACGCGTGAACCCTGCCTACTTCAATGCCGCGCGGTCCTTGGGGGCGCTTTATGAGACGACGCTGGAGACGGAGCGAGGACATGAATTTCTGCATGCATTGGCCGCTTACATAACTGACTGGTTAGACACCATAGACTTACATAATAAAACTCAGGGATTACTCGACGCGGAGTGATCGGTCCAGACCACCGCTGCGCGTAGCAGTCTCGCCTTTTAACGCGAAGCCTGTAGCCGCTTGGTGAATGCCGCCGGGATGTGATTCTGTTGCAATTTAAATGCTTCCAGCACTGCGCCCGCAACCGGAGGGAGGTGTGGGGGCTGGATTTCAATTTCAGGAACAGTCTGGCGGATCTGTTTGCTTAGACGCTGGGTAAAGAAGGAATCGTTGTCGACCAAGCCCCCCATCAGGATTAGAGGAATGGCCGTGAGATCCAATTTCGCTGCGGTCGCCCGGACCAGTGCCACGAGCTCATCGATGGCACGCTGTACGATTTGATTGGCATCGGCATCGCCGGATTGCGCCAATTGTAGCACGGTGGGGCACAGCGCTGCGATTTCGTTCCATTGTATCGACTCTGCATGCAGGCGTTGAATGACCTGGTCTAGGGAGCTGATCTTGAGTTGCTCGAAGATTGCATTTTTGAGCAACTCGCCCGAGCGTCGCCCATCCGCTTGCCGGATCGCACATTCGATCGCCTGCCGGCCGATCCAACCGCCGCTACCGCCATCATCGGCGATCGAGCCCCATCCTCCGGTACGACGCAGGCTGCCGTCTGCATCGATCCCAAAGCAGGCGGAGCCGGTTCCAGCCAACAGTACCATGCCAGGCGCACCCGCCAAGCCACCGCTCAGGGCGATGTGGGCGTCGGTTAGGATCGATACGGCCTTGGGGCGCAGCTTGAGTTCGGCAATGACTGCTTCGGCTTGTTGATGTGCCTTGGGCGTGGATAAGCCGGCGATGCCGAAGCAAGCCGCGGCCAATTCGATGGAGTCTGTGTCCATCCCGGCAAATGCTTGCTCCACTACCGAGTGTAAGTTTGCGCGAAAGGTGGCTGCATCGCACTGGTGAATGTTGGTTGAGCCCGCGAGCCCACGGCCTAGCACTGTACCTTGCTCATCGACGAGTAGGCTACGCGTTTGGGTGCCGCCTCCATCCACACCTAAAAATACCTGCATTCGTCGAGTATACGCAGTCGCTGCGCGCTGTCTATTCGGTAATGTGACAAGTGTTTACACCAGTAAGCCGATGAGCACTTTGGCAATCAGGATCATCACGATCAGCGCAACTGGATAGGCGACGAGCAGTGGCACGAGACTGACCAGCATGACGAGCCCACAATAGACAAAGCGCACCAGTCCGAGCGTGCCAACGCCGCTGGGAATACTATATCCGAGGTGACCGGCAAGCTGGGCGGCAAACAGTACACCCCACACTTCGGATATTCATCCCTTTGATCGTAAGGTTGCCGAACCGCAGCCTGTCGCGACAATAGCGAACAGGGGGATCAGCGGTTGATTCAGTAACAGGGAATTGATGGCTTCCAGGTTCATCATCAAAACTTATCCTTCGCTGTTCTTTCATCAACTAAGTCACCTGTAAGTCCGCTTTGCAGAAATCTAACAGGACTCGTGAGCTAACACCAAGTAGCAAGCTCGGAACACTTCCCGCATATTGCCGTGACTGGATTGAAAGGCTTGTTGCGCGTGTTGATGCAGCTGCTCGCTGTAATGACTGCCGGAGAGTTGTCGGACCAACTGATGCGCCAGAGGCCAATTAGCTTGAGTTCGCAGTAAAATCGGCACGCGACGCTTCCGATGCAGCGTCGCGATCAGGGCCATTCGATTGCTGCGTGCGATGTTGCAAACGCGCCGCCACTGCCAGAAGTTTAGCACCTCTGTGCCGTCAAACAGACAGACGTGTTGTGCGCCTAAATCCTGCAAGCGGGCTATGGTGTGCGTGCGTACTTGCTGCGTCGATTCAAGTTGCAGCCGAGCCCAGTGTATTTGAAAGCCACGCTGCTGTAAGGGTGCTTCGAGGTCTTCGAGTAAGGTGGTTTTGCCGCTGCCTTTGGGGCCGAGCAAACAGCTGCAACTCAGACTGAGCGCCTGATCGACCAGCGACTCCAGCGCCTCCGCGTGCAGCGCGTAGCGTATTTGCTCAACGCTTGAGGAACGAAAAGGGTTTGCGCTTGCTTTCATTGGGGACCGCCGAGAGCGCGATGGCTTCGGCGTGAGGTGAAACCGTGATGGGTAACTGATGCGTCGCCTTGCCTTTTTTGACGCTGAGCGTCAGCGCCCAGTTGAGCGAGATGAGCGTGCCGTCGAACGAGTAGGGCGATGCCGGCAGAGTAAATTCGAAGGACTCCTCGCCGCTGGTCGCCTCGGTGCTCCAGTTCAGTTCCGCTTCGATTTTGTCATCGCGTGAGCCTCGACCTTCGGTGCTCCAGCCGAGTGAGAGGCGTATTTCTTTAGGCCCTTTTTCAAGCGCCCACAGAATCTTGCCGGCAACATGTTGGCCCGGTAGCAGCTGTGTTTGTTCTAAATCAATGAAGAGTGTGTCATCCATGGTCTGTTGGGCTAGCTGAGTGGAATCGCGCGAACAGTGATCGGGTAGCTGTTCTTAATGTCTGGGAACCGTGGAATCTCGCCGTCGACGCAGAGCCGCCAGGTGATCTTGTTATTCGCGCAGTCGAAACTGTGCATGCTGTCGATCGGAATGCACAGCTCCAGCGTACCGCGCTGTTGAGTCGCCGGTTGGTCTAGCTCGAGCAGTATGTCGTGGTGGAAGGTGGAGTGGTCCGTCGCTGAATTGGTCCCGCGACGATAGGTGGCCGCCTCTTCGCCCTGCAGGGAAATTTTCAAATGGCGCACTTTCGTGAGTGGCTTGGTCGCACTCCATTCGAGCTGCACACGATCGCCGAGTGCCGGACTGGATTCGCTCAGTCTCAGTTCGAGCTTCGGGTTCGCCAGTGCCAGTAGTGAATGGAAAATGGCTAAAATCAGGGCAATGCCGATCAGCACAAAGGGAATGAGGAACAGGGTGAGAAACCAGTCGGGGTGACCACTGCGGTGGCTATTGACGAGTTGGATCAAAAATACGCTGACGATACCATTCCAGAAACAGGCAGCAACGGTGACGCCGATCACTTTGCCAATCCCAGTGGAACTGGATTTCAGTTGCTGGGTGCCGGTCGCCTCGGTCGAGACGCGTTTGTGTCGGCTATTGAAGCCTAGGTTCCATTGCTTGGGCAGCCATCCCAGCGTGCCGAGCATCACAGAAATTCCAATGATCATGAATACCGAGCAAAACGGAATCACGAAGTACACGCTGCGCGGGATGTCTCTGGAGAGCACCGCTTGACTGGGATCTTGCGGGTTGACCCAGCAGTCCTGTTGCGAGCCGACCGGATAGCGAGCGACGATCGCGGCTTTAGCGCTGCGGCCGCTGGAGCTGACAGCGGCGAAGTCATAGCTGTCACTTTGGTAGCTGATGCCGCGGGCCGAATAGCTGAAACAGATGTCGACGCTGTAGCTGGTGCCATCACTATCCCTGTGGCTTCCGACCTCGCTGGAATCAATCACACAGCTGACCTGCGGCCACTCGTTACTATCCAGCGATTTGAGCAGCGGGCTCAAGCCCATCAGCCAGCAGAATAGGGCACCCATGGCGAAAAAGACACAGCCAAACAGTAGGCCGATGGCCTTGCCACTAGCTTTGCCCAAACGGTGACTAGAGTTCGAGTGTTTGTTGATACTAAAAGTTGCCATAGTTCAATCCGCCTAAGTGGCGATCGGGTTGAGGAGGGCTTTGAAATCGTCTTCGCTGAGAATCGTGAGCTCGAGTTTAACCGCTTTGGCATATTTCGAGCCGCTCGCTTCGCCGGCAACCACATAGTCGGTCTTTTTACTCACGCTCGAGCTAGTCCGACCGCCGACTTGCTCAATCAGCGCGGTGGCTTCGCTGCGTGTGAGCGTGGGCAACGAACCGGTGAGCACGAAGATCTTGCCAGCCAAGGGACTGTCGCTGTGGTCGCTGCGCGCGGATTGAAAATTGAGCCCGTAGGTACGCAGACGGTCGAGCAACGCTTGGTTGTCCGCATTTTCAAACCATGCATGCAGGCTCTGCGCCATAATTGAACCAATCCCGTCAACAGTCTCCAATTGTTCCTCACTAGCGCACGCGATCGCATCGAGCGAGTCGAAATGAGCTTCGAGGTCCTTGGCGGACTGCTTGCCCACATGCGGAATGCCGAGTCCGTGGATCAATTGCCACAGTTCACGGCCCTTGCTCACCTCCAGTGCGGCCAGCAGGTTGGTCGCTGACTTCTCGGCGAATTTATCCAATTCAAGCAGTCGAGCGGCATCGAGTGCATACAGGTCGGCAGGCGTTTGTGCTAGGCCACGTGACACCAGTTGTTCGACAACCGCCGTGCCTAGGTTCTCGATGTCCATACAGGCGCGGCTGGCAAAGTGCTGCAGCTCACGCTGTTGGCGAATCGGATCGTCGCTGCGTGTGATGCGCCAGACCGCTTCGCTGGGGTCACGTTCGGCTTCGATGCCGAGCGCTTTTAAATGTGCGCCAAAGTCGAACGGAAGACTGTCGTCAGGGCGCTTACTTTCAACCACACTGAGTACCTGCGGGATGATTTCGCCGGCCTTCTGCACCCGCACGGTATCGCCCGGGCGGATGTCTTTACGGCGGATCTCATCCTCATTATGCAGGGTCGCGCGCGAAACCGTGGTACCCGCCAACTGCACGGGCTCCAAAATCGCCACCGGTGTCACAGCGCCGGTGCGGCCGATTTGCAGACTGATTTCTTTGAGCAGGGTCTCAGCGCGCTCGGCCTCAAATTTGTAGGCGATCGCCCAACGCGGCGCTTTGGCCGTGTAACCCGCCTCGTCTTGTAGGCGGAAGTCGTCAAGTTTGACCACCGCGCCGTCGGTCGGGTAGCTGAATGTTTGTCGCAACGTATCCAGTGCTTCAATACTGGTCCAGACCTGCTCGATGCCATCGGTCTGCCAGATTTTTTCCAGCACCGCGAAGCCCCATTTTTTTAATTTCTGCTGAATCTCGGCTTGGTGGCTGAAATAGCGCGGCGGTTCACAGGCCCCGACCCCGTAGAGCACGATATCGAGCCTGCGTGCCCGCGCCTCGGCAGGGTTGAGCAGTTTAATCGTCCCAGCCGCCAGATTGCGGGGATTGGCATACAGCTGCAGGCCCTCCAGTTCACGCGCTGCGTTGATTCGCTCGAACTCGTGGTGCTGCATATAAATCTCGCCGCGCACTTCAAGGATCGCGGGAGCGTTATCGAGGGAGTGGGGCACCCCTTTGATGTGACGGACATTGTGGGTAATATCGTCGCCTTCCGTGCCGTTGCCACGGCTGACTGCACGCACGAATTGGCCATTCTCGTAGGTCAGGCTGACCGCGACGCCGTCGATCTTGGGTTCGACCAGATAATTCAGCGTTTGATCGGGAAAGCGCTTCTCTAGACGGCGGCCAAACTCGATCAAGGCTTCCTGATTATAAGTATTGTCGAGGCTGAGCATCGGCTTGCGGTGCTGATAACTTTGGAATGCTTCCAAGCGGTCATCCCCCACGGCATGCGTCGGGGATTTATCAAAATCAAACTCCGGGTTGGCGGATTCCAATTCAGCCAGACACGTTTTCAGGCTGTCATAGGCTTGATCGTCAATGCGCGGCGTGGCGTCCTTGTAATAGAGCCGATCGTGCTGTTCGATTGCGGCACGTAGCTTCGCGATTTCTTTCTGCGGATTGGGCATTGTAGGCGAGATTCAAACTCTAAATGTCGGTTAATCAACGTGAATAGGCGCGTCATCTGAAAAAGCTGGGAGCATGCGCCACAGTGACGTCTGACGGCGGCTGTGGTTGTCGTTGTTTGTTTCTGAAATTCGGTAGCACGGCGGCGACAGGCGTTGTGACCGATGATGAAGCACAAAAAAGCCCACTGACTCAAGAGAATCAACGGGCTAAAAATGCTGGGAGCTACAGAATTCGTTCCGAGGGAGCTGCGCGACCGACAAGACCGGGCGCGCAGCGAACCGGATCATCGTAGCTGAGAATACTAGAGAAAGCTCAGCCTACAAAAAAGCCCGCCGACTTTAATAAGTGCGACGGGCTAAAAATGGTGGGAGCTACAGAATTCG
>Ga0115569_10002005_pt1 | contig 15577 bp, 12 predicted proteins | sample COGITO_mtgs_1205_2_FD_87295 | JGI IMG/M metagenome (GOLD analysis project Ga0115569, IMG submission 87295) | Pelagic marine microbial communities from North Sea - COGITO_mtgs_120503 | ecosystem: Environmental > Aquatic > Marine > Epipelagic | place: Germany:Helgoland, sampling site Kabeltonne... | reverse complement strand
TTTCTGTTTGGAAAGGTATTGCTCAAGATGCCTTAATTATGAATATTGACGATTTGCTTTGTGTTGGTGCAACAGATAACATTATGTTATCCTCTACAATTGGTAGAAACAAAAGTAAAATTCCGGGTGAAGTTTTATCGGCAATTATTAATGGTACAGAAGAATTAATCGAGGACTTAAAAAGATTTGGGGTTAGCATTCATTCTACCGGAGGTGAGACTGCAGATGTTGGCGATTTAGTTCGTACAATTATTGTAGATTCTACTGTAACGGCAAGAATGAAGCGTAAAGACGTTGTTGATAATGCAAATATAAAAGCAGGTGATGTAATTGTTGGTTTAGAATCTTTTGGACAAGCAAGTTATGAAACTGAATATAATGGAGGAATGGGGTCTAACGGATTAACTTCTGCAAGACACGATGTTTTTCATAAATATTTAGCAGAAAAATATCCAGAAAGTTTTGATGCCGCCGTGCCTGAAGATTTAGTGTACTCTGGTCAAACAAAACTGACTGATAAAGTAGAAAATTCTCCTATTGATGCAGGTAAATTAGTATTGTCTCCAACAAGAACATATGCGCCAATAATTAAGAAAATTTTATCAGAATTTAATTCTGAAACTATACACGGAATGATTCATTGTTCAGGAGGTGCACAAACAAAAATATTACATTTTGTAGATAACTTACATATTGTAAAAGACAATATGTTTTCAATTCCACCATTATTTAAATTGATACAAGAACAATCGAATACAGATTGGAAAGAAATGTATCAAGTATTTAACTGTGGTCATAGAATGGAAATTTATGTTTCTCCAGAAATTGCAGCTGATATTATAGCAATCTCAAAATCATTTAACGTAGAAGCCAAAATTATTGGTAAAGTAGAAGAATCAGCTACTAAAAAGCTTACTATAAAGAGTGAGTTTGGAATTTTTGAATATTAAAAAAGGACAAACTTGCAATAAATTACTCAGCATATTTTATTGAAGCATCTAATAGCCAGTTTACCGCAAATAATATAAGTTTTTGAAAGTTCTTATCTTTCGTTACCGCAGGGCTATGTCCTAAAGCGGTAAAAAAGACCTTCCCCTTTCCATATTTTTTAACCCACGCCATTGGGGAATACTTTCCATTGTAACTTGCTTTTAATAAAACTTTATTGCCAGTATTGTAGTTAGAGTAATAGTACAATTCATCATGTAGAGTATAATTCGCAAAAGATTCGTCTAAAATTCCATTATTTTCCTCTAATTCTATTTGAAATGTATGCATCTTCGGATGGTGGTCAAATTTACCTCCAAGCATATTGTAAAACTCAGGTCTCTCTACTTTACTTGTTCTTCTAAATGAGGCTGAAGCAGCGTGAATTCCGAGTACAGGCAACCCTTTTTTGATGGCTTTAAGTAACCCTCTGTATTGTTTGTTGGTAAGTCGATTAATTTTTGTGTTGATAAGAATCAAATCATATTCCTTGATTGATTTAATGAAAACATTATAATCTTCGGTATAACTAACATAATAATTATTGTCAACCTCTAGTAGTTTTCTTAAAATTGCCGCTTTTCTTAAATCATCATGATAATCACCACCTCCAATATAAAGTATTTTTTTTCGTCCTTCATCCGATCTCATCTTGTAAACAGAAACATAAGGATCAAACTTCTTAACTTGAGAAAAAACAGAACTGCTTAAAAATAACACTAAGAGAATACTATATATTTTCATTATTTTAATATTTTTAATTGAATATCTTTAAAAGCTATATCTATATCATGTTTTTTGTGTAGTTGAAAAGCAATAAGTCCCTTTAATCCCACTCCTTTTTTTTGGTGTAAAGTATCATTTAAAATTCCTTTTCCATTATAATTGGTAATTGTAATTCCATTTAATTCAGTAATTATTTTAGTTCCCATGCATTTTATGTACAATTCATTCCATCCATTTCGATTGTACTTCCAGTCTTTTTTATGAGTATAATCTTCAAGTCTCCAGCCTTTAGTTAAAGGAAATAACCAGTGTTTAACACCATCTGTTTCATCATAAAGTAAGCCTGTTCTAAAAGGTTTTGGAGGGTGTATGTCGATTTGTGGTCCTTGCATCTTATTATTTGGTAAATCTAAGGAGCTTCTTAAGTGTACACCACTATTTCCTTGTAAACTATGATCTGATTTAAACTTAAGTTTTAATTCAAAATCTTCAAGTTCTTTATTGTATACAAGCCAACTACCGCTGTGATTTCGGTTGCCATTAGTTACACAATGTATGGATTGATTCTTTATTTTCCAGAAATTATTGGAGGTATAATTATCTATACTCTCAACAGTCCATCCGTTTAAATTGGCGCCATTAAAAATGGTTTCCCATTTTGAGCTGTTACTTTCACCTGTTTTACAGGATGTGTTTATAAATAAAACGGTTAATAATAAATGAACACTAAGAATTTTAGACAAATTAGGGAGATTTTTAATCATTTTTATGCTTTTAATTGTATCAAAAATAGGAATTAAATTTGGAGTTTAGTTTGTATTTTGTTCAATAAAATGAATTGTAAACAGTTGCCTTTAAAATCATTTTCTGTAATAATATCATCTATTCCTATATAATCCTTACTCTAGTTTTTATAGTTTCTATGTATTTGTTTTTCATTAGTTTGTGGGCATTTCTCAATTATAAAAAGAATTGTTCGTTTTTGTTTTTTTCTTACTTGAAAGAAACAATGAATAATTAACAAAAGTTATAAAGCAGTAATTTTATAAAAAAAGTTTGCTTTCTTCAAAAATACTTATAAAAATTGTAAATTCGCAATCCAAGAAAAGATCGAAGATGTTAGATAAATTAAGAATTGTTAAGCAGCGTTACGATGAGGTTTCTGATTTGATTATTCAACCAGAAATTATCATGGATCAAAGACGTTATGCTACATTGATGAAAGAATACAAAGATTTAGGTATTGTAGTTGAAAAAGGGAATGAATATCAAACATTGACAAACAATATTATTGAAGCAAAAGAAATTCTTGCTGATGGTTCTGATGCAGAAATGAGCGAGATGGCGAAGATGGAAATTGATGAAGCCAATGTTAGAATACCTCAATTAGAAGACGAAATAAAAGTATTATTAATACCAAAAGACCCCGAAGATTCTAAGAATGCCGTTGTGGAGTTAAGAGCGGGAGCGGGAGGAGATGAAGCAAGTATTTTTGCCGGTGATTTGTTTAGAATGTATACCAAATATTGCGAAGGCAGAGGTTGGAAAGTTTCTACTGTAGATTATTCAGAGGGAACAAATGGAGGTTTTAAAGAAATTCAGTTTGAAGTTTCTGGTAATGATGTTTATGGAATTTTAAAATTTGAAGCAGGTGTTCACCGGGTTCAAAGGGTTCCTCAGACAGAAACGCAAGGACGTGTTCATACATCCGCTGCAACTTGTATGGTCTTTCCTGAGGCAGAAGAGTTTGATATAGAAATCAATCCAAAAGATGTAAGAATTGATTTTTTCTGTTCTTCAGGTCCTGGTGGTCAGTCCGTAAACACTACTTATTCTGCGGTACGTTTAACACATATTCCTTCTGGTTTGGTTGCACAATGTCAAGATCAAAAATCACAACATAAAAATAAAGAGAAAGCATTTAAAGTTTTACGTTCTCGTTTGTACGATATGGAACTAGCAAAGAAAAATGCAGAAGACGCTTTAAAACGCGGATCTATGGTTTCCTCAGGAGACAGAAGTGCGAAGATTAGAACTTATAATTACGCTCAAGGAAGAGTGACAGACCATAGAATTGGTTTATCATTGTATGATTTACCTAATATTTTAAATGGTGATATTCAGAAAATTATTGATGAGTTAATGCTTGCTGAAAATACGCAAAAATTAAAGGGATTAGCTGACGGAATTTAGTTTTTCATAACTATAAAGAAAAGCCTCAAAATATTTTTTTGAGGCTTTTTTTTGAAAATTAAACGTAAATCACAAAAAAACCGATCATAGTTTATCGTGGTTATTGATTATTTTTAGCGTTAAATGAATATTTAAACAATCCTCAATATTTAATAAATTTAAAGTGTAAGATTACTTCTATTAAAAATATATAGCAGTATTATAATATGCAAAACACCCATTTGTCGGGTGTTTTTTTTTGATTTTTTTCTTAAGGGAAAATTTAATAAAAGCAATTAATGTAATAGTTATTTACCTACCAAATGTAACTCATTAAACTCTTTATCTATGAGTATAGATTGTTTTTTACCCGTGTTAAAATTATCTATTGGTACTTCTACATTATCTATTTGAATAGAAGTAATTGAGAAAGGTAAATTATGGAATACAATATGAAACTTGTTATAATCTGCATTAAAGTCTCCACGCTTATGTTGTTGTATTATTAATTGCTCTTTTTTACCAGTAACCGTAAATGTTCGTAAACTAAATCTTCCTTTTTTATAATCGTACCCATCATGAGCGTCATCATATAGTTTGGAAGATTCTTTCCCTTCTTTATAATAAACATCTAATGTTATGTCATCAAATTTCTTTTCACCAACATATTGTTGCACGGGATATTTAGGAATAACAGCGCCCTCTTTAATAAAGATAGGCATACTTTCTAATGCTGCATCTACCCACATTTCTTTTCCTCCTTCAACTAATTCATCAGTCCAGAAATTATACCATTTCCCTCTAGGAATGTACATTCTCCTCCCTTTTGCATTTGGTTCTTGTATTGGGCATACTAAGATTTGTTCTCCGTAGATAAACTCATCACTTCTGTAATATGTAGCAGAATCTTCTTGGTCATATAAAACTAGCGATTTTAAGATTGGTGTTCCGTCATTTATATAATTCCAAAAGGCAGTATATAAGTATGGTAGTAATTGGTATCTAAGCTCAACGAATTTTCTTACAATATCTGTAATTTCTTCACCAAAAACCCAAGGTTCTTGATCTCCATGGTCACCAGATGAATGCACTCTGCAGAATGCATGGAATATTCCTAATTGAATCCAACGAGCAAATAATTCTCCGTGTGGTTGTTCTGCAAAACCACCAATATCAGAACCTGCAAAAGAAAATCCAGACATTGACATTCTTTGAGCTTGGTTATTTGCAATTGCCAAATGTTCCCAAGTAGCAACATTATCTCCCATCCAAGTAGATGTATATCGTTGTGCTCCTGAATATGCTGATCTTGTGATTACAAATGGTCTTTTTGGATATGCGTATTTCTTTAAGCCATGATAGGTTGCACGTGCCATTTGAGTTCCGTAAATATTGTGCGCTTTTCTATGAGAGCAAGGGTTACCATCATAGTCATGACGGACATCATCTGGGAAAGATTTGTTCGGTACATCCATTACAGCTGGCTCGTTCATGTCATTCCAAACTCCTTTTACGCCAATATCTTCAATTAGTTCTTTAAACAAACCAGCCCACCAATCTCTAACTTCTGGTTTTGTGTAATCTGGAAAATAACATTCACCTGGCCAAACTTTACCTTTCATATAGGGGCCATCTGCACGTTTACAGAAGTAATCTTTGTCTAATCCTTCTTTAAAAACATCGTATTCTAAATCTATTTTAATCCCTGGATCTATAATCACAACGGTTTTAAAGCCATCATCTTTTAATTCTTTTACCATTTTTTTTGGATCAGGAAAATAGTCCTTATTCCAGGTAAAACAGCGGAAGTCATCCATATAATCAATGTCTAAATAAATGGCATCACAAGGAATTTTTAAATCTCTAAATGTATTTGTAACTTCCTTTACGTTAGCTTCAGGATAATAAGACCATTTACATTGGTGAAAGCCCAAAGCCCATAGCGGAGGTAGTGCATGTGGTTTACCTGTTAAGTCGGTGTAGTTTTTTACGACATCTTCCATCTTTGGACCATACATGAAATAATAATTCATTTCACCACCTTGAGCCCAAAAACTAGTTACATTTCTTCTTTCATGTGCAAAATCAAAAGAAGTTTTGAATGTGTTGTCAAAAAATATTCCATACGATTTATTATCATGCAGGGCTGTGTAAAAAGGAATTGCTTTATAAATTGGGTCTGTATTTTTACCAAATGCATAAGAATCTGTTGCCCAATTCTCAAAACGTTTTCCTTTTAAATTTACATCCACAGGTTTATCACCTAAACCATAATAACTTTCAGCTTTTTGGCAGGCTTTACTCATTTTTACAATGTCTCCTCCATACTCATAACTTTCTTCCCAATGAAAGCCTATTTCATCCTGGTTAATAAGTTTTAAGTCTAAAGCATCGAATAAGCTCACTTGTAAACTTAGTCTTTCAACTTTACAAATTAATTTAGAAGTAGTAATAATGTAATGTTTTTCATCTTCAGTTACATCTAAAAAATGGTAACCTCTACTTGCGTGTATGGTCACTCCATAAGAAAAATCATTTTCAAACTTACCTGTTGTGGAATATCTAAACCTAATGACACTATCTCTAACAACTGTAACTTGTAAAACAACATTATTTTTAGTTGTAAACTGCAGCGTATCGATGTCTTTTTTGTAGTTTATTATTTCTGAAGGAAACAAATTTCCTTTTTGTTCTAGTTCTGTATTAACAATCATATGTGTTAGATTTTTGGCAATGTTAAAATTGTAAAACTTTGTAAAACGTTGGGGAGTTTTTTTTTGATAAAATTTGAATAAAAATGTAAAATATTAGATAAATTTAAATGCTAACATTGCTAATGGAGGTAAATTTAATTCGATCGAATTCTCTCTGTTATTCCATTCTTTAGCATTAGAATTTAAGTTTTTATTTTTATAATTACCAGTTCCATTATACACGGAAGCATCACTATTAAATACTTCTTTTAAAATTCCAGCTTTTGGTAATCCTATTCTGTAGTTTTCTCTTGGTACAGGCGTTAAGTTTAATACAATAATTACATTTTCCTTTTTATTATTTCCTTTTCTAATATAAGACAGAACAGAGTTTTCATGATCACCGTGATCTATCCACTCAAAACCGTCATGAGAAAATTGTTTTTTATATAATGCAGGCTCTTTTTTAAATAGCTTATTTAAATCTCTCACCAAATTTTGTGCACCTTTATGAACTTTGTGTTCTAACAAATGCCAGTCTAAACTTCCGTTAAAATTCCATTCAGATGTTTGTCCGAATTCACTACCCTGAAACAATAGCTTTGTTCCTGGATGTGTATACATGAGGCTATATAGCAATCTTAAGTTTGCGAATTTTTGCCACTCATCACCAGGCATTTTATCTACAATTGCTTTTTTACCATACACCACTTCATCATGAGAAAGGGGTAACATAAAGTTTTCTGTAAACGCGTAGTTTAAACTAAATGTTAATTCATTTTGATGATGTTTTCTGTAGATAGGTTCTTTTGCAAAATAATCTAAAGTGTCATGCATCCAGCCCATCATCCATTTCATTCCGAAACCTAAACCGTTAGAAAACACTGGGCTTGAAACCTTTGGGAATGAGGTTGATTCTTCGGCAATGGTTTGAACATCAGGGAAATTTTCATAGACGGCAACATTCATCTCTTTGATAAATGATATGGCATCTAAATTTTCTCTTCCCCCGTATTCATTTGGTTCCCATTCACCATCTTTTCTTGAGTAATCTAAAAATAACATTGATGCAACTGCATCTACACGTAAACCATCTGCATGATATTGATCTAACCAAAACAGTGCATTACTTATTAAAAAAGATTTTATTTCGTTTCTTCCGTAATTAAATATTAAGCTTTTCCAATCTTGATGATATCCTTTTCTTATATCTGGATGTTCGTATAAGGATGATCCATCAAAATTACCTAAACCATGAGCGTCAGAGGGAAAATGTGAAGGAACCCAATCTAGGATTACACCAATTCCTTTTTCATGAAATTTATCAACCAGAAATTTAAATTCATCTGGGTAACCAAAACGAGAAGTAGGTGCGAAGTAACCCGTTAGCTGATACCCCCAACTTGGATCGTAAGGGTATTCCATTATTGGCATGAATTCTACGTGTGTAAAATTCATTTTTGCAACATATTCTACTAGCTCTGTGGCTAATTCTGTATAACTTAAAAACCTATTTTCTTGGGTGTGTTTCTTCCAAGAACCTAAATGAACTTCATACACAGAATAGGGAGCATCTAATGCGTTATTCTTTTTACGAGATTTCATCCATTTTTGATCCTTCCAACCATAATTATCTTCCCAAATTATAGAAGCAGTTTTAGGTGGGTGTTCACATCTTCGTGCATATGGATCTGCTTTTTCAGTAATAACATTATTATTGCTACTTTTAATCTTATACTTATATAGGTTTCCTTTTCCGATATGTGGAATAAAACCTTCCCAAATACCACTGGAATCCCATCTAACATTAAGTTGGTGCTCTCCGTCATTCCAAAAATTAAAATCTCCTATTACAGAAACTTCTTTAGCGCTTGGAGCCCAAACAGCAAAATACGTTCCTTCAATACCTTTTACAGTAGTGATATGAGAACCAAACTTTTCGTATAATTTATAATGTTTACCAGCTTTAAATAAGTTGATGTCAAATTCTGTGAATAAACTATGTGCTATAACTTTAGACATATATTGTTTTTGGTCATCGTGAAATTTATTAAATAACTGTTCCTTTTGGTATCGTAGCACCTTTTTTGATCACTACAATTCCGTCTTTAATCAAATAACTATCTGTTTCTGTATCTTTTAGGTGGTTTCCACCATTAATTCGAACATCGTCTCCAATTCTGCAGTTTTTGTCTATTATGCAATTGTTTATGTAACATCTATCTCCGACTCCTAAAGGGTTATCGATTTTATTTGTTTGTACTTTTTCTATAGATTCGTAATAATCGTTACCCATCATATAGGTGTTTAAGACAGTAGATTCTTTCCCTATTGTAGAGCGTATACCAATTACACATCGTTCTATTTTTGCAGCTTTAATAATACAACCATCTGAAATCACAGATTTGTTTAACATTGTTCCAGAAATTTTTGATGTGGGTAAAATTCTAGCTCTTGTGTAAACTCTATTTTCATCATATAGATTAAACTTAGGAATATCGTCCGTTAAACCTAAATTTGCTTCAAAGAAAGATTCTATTGTTCCTATATCTGTCCAATATCCCTCGTATTGATAACTGACTGTTTTATGATTATGAATTGATTGCGGAATAATTTCACCACCAAAATCTATGGTGTCAGGGTTTTCCATCAACTTAATAAGTAAGTCTCTATTAAAAATATAAATTCCCATTGAAGCTAAGTAGTTTCTACCTTCACTTTTCATATCATCACTCACCTCAGAAGTCCAATCATTTAATAAATCGACAGAAGGTTTTTCTATGAATGATGTAATTTGGTTTTCGTTATTGGTCTTTAAAATTCCGAACCCAGTTGCATCTTTCTTATTAACAGGATATGTTGCTATAGATATTTCAGCATTACTCTCTTTATGCTTTGCAATCATATCTTTAAAATCCATATTATATAATTGATCTCCAGAAAGAATTAAGGCATATTTAAAATCATTCTGTAAAAAGTGATGCATGCTTTGTCTTACCGCATCTGCGGTTCCTTGAAACCATTTATCACTTTGCATAGTTTGCTCTGCAGCTAATACATCCACAAAAGCGTGACTAAAAAAACTAAAGTGGTAGGTGTTTTTTATATGCCTATTTAAAGAAGCAGAGTTAAACTGAGTTAACACATACATTCTTTTAATGTTAGAATTAATACAGTTAGAAATTGGTATATCTACCAACCTATATTTACCTGCTATTGATACTGCAGGTTTAGATCTATCTGCGGTTAAAGGGTATAATCTGGAGCCTTGTCCGCCTCCTAAAATAATTGATAAAACATCGTCGTTATTCATAGCTTATTTTTTTAAAGATTGGTATAATTTTACATATTCTTGAGCAGAATTGTTCCAAGAATAATCTATTTTCATTATTTTTTTTATGTTTTTTTGATAGCGACCTTTCTCTTTATAGAAATTATTTGCTTTAGAAATAGCATTACAGACTTTTTGTATTGATACTCCATCATGACAAATACCATAGCCATTATCATCAATATCAATTACAGTATCTCTTAATCCGCCAATAGCATTAACAATAGGGGTTGTACCATAACGTAGTGCATACATTTGATTTAGTCCACATGGCTCTACTCTAGAAGGCATTAAGATAAAATCTGAACCTGCATAAATTTTATGGGCTAATTTTTCATCATAACCAATAAAAGAATTATACTTTTTATTATCTCCTATTTCTTTAAGTTGTGCTTCAGTTTCTTTGTTTCCAGAACCTAAAAGTAAAATTGAAATATCATTTTCTTTAAGGGCTTTTGTAAATATTGAAGAAAATAAATCTGCACCTTTTTCGCCTACTAATCTTCCTATAAAACAAAAAAGAGGTTTATTTTCATCAAGGTTAAATTTTTTACACAACCATTTTTTGTTGGCTTTTTTTCCTGAAATAGCTGTAGATATGGAAAAGTTTTTAATAATTGTCTTATCTGTCTCAGGGTTCCAAACATTCCAATCAATACCGTTTAATATTCCTATGCATTTTTGATGTTCATGGTTAAGTAATGATTCTAAACCGTTTGCATTTTGTTTCAGTTCTTCCATATAGCTGGGAGATACTGTTGTAACTCTCCAAGCACATTTTATTGCTGCTGCTAACGGGTTAATATTTCCTCCCCAGTCTAATAAACCAACATTTCTAAAGTTAAATGCAGGGATTAACGATACTTTATGATGAGGAAACCAACCTTGATATTGTGCATTGTGGATAGTAAGTACAGTTGGTATATTTTTGAGAGACTCATATTTATGGCTTTGTGACATCATAAAAGGAATTAATCCGGTATGATGATCGTGAGTATGAATCAATGTAGGCTTTTCATCAAAAGTCAAGAGCCAATCTAGTGTTGCTATTTGAAATGCTAAAAAGCGCTCAGTATCATCGCTGGAGTATACATAATCTTTGTATAGTAACTTCGGTACATCAACACAAAATACATCAAAGCCTAATTTACTATTAAGAAGTTTTAAAATACGGAAATCAAAATAATCATTTCCAAGCTTTATATTGCTTTTATATATTTCTTTAAAGTCATTTTTTTTGCTAAAGTCTTTGTTATAATAAGGTATTACAACGTTACTATTAACTCTTAATTTTTTCTGATAATTAGGCAATGCACCTACAACATCAGCTAAACCTCCAACCTTAGCAATAGGAAAACATTCAGCACTTATATGTAATATATTCATTGCGTATATTTAATAGATTGAGAAGATAAATTTACAACATATATGTGCGGATAAAAAACGGATAGAAACAATTAATGTAAATGTAATAAACAGGTGCTAAAATTGCGATATTTTCACATATGACACGAAATAATAGGGGTAATTATAAATTATGAGTTTCTCTGTTTATTAATCTCATCTTGAAGTTTTCTGCGTAATTTTTGTTCTCTTACTAATGTTTTTTTTCTGTGCTGTTCAAATTCTTCCTCAATATCCAAGAGGTTATTTTGAGCTTCTTTTGTTAGGATATTACTTCTAAAGAATTTAAAAATAAAATAAGACAAACCTAACAGTAATGAAACTATAATACTCCAAAGCAATAGGTTGTATGCTGTTTTACTTAGTTGAATTCCTAAAACATCAATAGAGTTCTCTTTTTTTAATGCGGTATTTAAATCTATTTCAGCCTTAGCTAATAGCCTTTTTGTTTCTTCAATATTGGTTTTTTCTTTCAGTAATAAGCTTTCTTTGTGAGTAATTGTTTCTTTTAAATTTTTCAGAGAATCTAAAATATTTAGTTTCAATCGTTGATATTTATCTTTGCTAATTACTTTATAAATTTGGTAAGTACTTGATTTTTTGTAAAGTTCTTCAAATTGATTTTCTATTGAATTAGTATCTTTAAGAGTTGTTTCTTGGGTAAAAGAAACTGATGAAAGTAAAAGAGCTATAAGAGTTAATAAACGTAATTTCATGTTTTTAGTTTTATGGGGGGTTATTAAAAGAATAAAAGTAATAAAAAAACCCAAACGAATTCGTTTGGGTTTTTATTATAAGCAAGTAATTTATAATTATTTTATTTTCTCTACAACTGCCTTAAAAGCGTCTGGGTTGTTTACAGCTAAATCAGCTAAAACCTTACGGTTTAATTCAATTTTATTAGCTTTTACTTTCCCCATAAACTGAGAATAAGACATTCCGTGTAAACGAGCTGCAGCGTTAATACGTACAATCCATAAAGAACGAAAGTTTCTCTTGTTATTTTTGCGGTCACGGTATGCATAAAGCATTCCTTTTTCAACTGCATTTTTTGCTACTGTATAAACGTTTTTTCTACGTCCAAAGTAACCTTTTGCAGCCTTCAATATTTTTTTTCTTCTTTTTCTTGAGGCTACTGAATTTACTGATCTTGGCATAATTTCAATGTGTTTTGTAGTAGGCGATTCAATTAAGAATACTTTTTATTTTTTGCCTAACTCCATGGTTAATAATTAAATTCCCTTGTTAAACTTACTTTAAGGTTAACATTTGCTTAATGTTAGGCTCATCTGCTTTATGTACTAAACCATCATGAGTTAACTTTAATTTACGTTTTTTAGACTTCTTTGTTAAGATGTGACTTTTAAACGCGTGCTTTCTTTTGATTTTTCCAGTACCAGTAACTTTAAATCGTTTCTTGGCGCTAGATTTTGTCTTCATTTTAGGCATCTTTCCTTCGTTTTAATCTTGCTTATAAGATTGTTTATGCTGAACTATTAGTTCAGTACTTTTTTAGAATTTATAAAATTCTAATTATTTTACTTTTTTAGGTGCGATAAACATAATCATACGTTTACCTTCTAGTTTTGGTAATTGTTCAACTTTACCGTATTCTTCTAGTTCTTGGGCTAATTTTAATAATAAAATTTGTCCTTGTTCTTTAAAGATAATTGAACGTCCTTTAAAGAATACAAATGCTTTTAATTTAGCTCCTTCTTGTAAAAACTTAATAGAATGTTTCTTTTTAAATTCGTAATCATGCTCGTCTGTTTGAGGTCCGAAACGTATTTCCTTAATAGTCACTTTTGTTGCTTTTGACTTTAAAGTTTTTTCACGCTTTTTCTGCTCATACAAGAATTTCTTGTAATCAATAATTTTACATACTGGTGGTTTAGCTTTCGGAGAAATTTCTACCAAATCTAATTCCAGTTCAGCAGATAGTTCCTTAGCTTTATCTAAAGAATATACACCAACTTCTACATTATCGCCCACAAGACGAACTTCGTCAACATATTTTATTTTCTCATTAATCCTATGCTGATCTTCTTTGATTACTCTTAATGGCCTTCTTGACCTGCTTCTACGTATTGCTATGACCTAATTTTTTAAGTTTAACTAATGGTTGCTTGCCAACCTTTTATTTTTTGTAATGAAATTCAAATTTAATTAAAATTTCTTCAATGTTTTACTTTCTTCTGTTTTTATTAAAGATATAAATTCTTTAATTGTAAATGTTCCTAGATCTCCTTCCCCATGCTTTCTTACTGAAACTGTACCGTCTTTTTCTTCCTTTTCACCGACAATAACCATAAAAGGTATTTTGTTAACTTCAGCATCTCTAATCTTACGACCAGTTTTCTCACTTCTATTGTCTACGAGGGCGCGAATTTCGGAATTTTCTAACGATTCTAAAACTTTTTCTGAATATTTTTGATATTTATCACTGATTGGCAGTAAGATAACTTGGTCTGGTGTAAGCCAAAGTGGAAAGTTTCCCCCTGTATTCTCTAGCAATACTGCAATAAAGCGCTCCATAGAACCAAACGGTGCTCTATGAATCATTACGGGTCTGTGTAACTTGTTGTCAGCTCCTTTGTAGGTTAAATCAAATCGTTTTGGCAAATTATAGTCAACTTGAATCGTTCCAAGTTGCCATTTTCTACCCAAAGCATCCTTAACCATAAAATCTAACTTAGGTCCATAAAAAGCAGCTTCACCTTCTTCTATTACAAAATCTAGACCTTTATCAGTAGCTGCACTTATAATTGCCTTTTCAGCAATCTCCCATGTTTCAGCTTCACCGATGTATTTATCTAATTTTTCCATATCTCTGATGGAAACTTGAGCAGTAAAATCCTCAAAACCCAATGATCCAAAGACATAAAGAACTAAATCTATAACTTCTTTAAACTCCTGGTCTAATTGCTCTGGAGTACAAAAAATATGCGCATCATCTTGAGTAAACCCTCTAACACGTGTTAATCCGTGTAATTCTCCACTTTGTTCATATCTATATACAGTACCAAATTCAGCAAAACGTACTGGTAAATCTTTATAAGAATAAGGTTTAAAATTATAAATTTCACAATGGTGAGGACAGTTCATTGGTTTCAATAAAAACTCTTCGTCCATTTTGGGAGTTCTTATAGCTTGAAAGCTATCTTCGCCATATTTTTCATAATGCCCAGAGGTAACGTATAATTCTTTCTGTCCAATATGCGGAGTCATAACTTCTTGGTAGCCCGCTTTTTTTTGTGCAACTTTTAAAAAGTCTTGCAAACGACTTCGTAAAGCGGCTCCTTTTGGCAGCCATAAAGGTAACCCTTGACCTACTTTTGAAGAAAATGTAAATAACTCTAATTCTTTACCTAGTTTTCTGTGGTCTCTTTTTTTAGCTTCTTCTAATAATTCTAAATATTCAGTTAACAACTTCTGTTTCGGAAAACTAATTCCGTAAACACGTGTCAGTTGATTATTCTTTTCATCACCGCGCCAATAAGCACCAGCAACACTCATTATTTTTATTGCTTTTATAATTCCCGTGTTGGGTATGTGCCCTCCTCGACATAAATCGGTAAAGTTGCTATGATCACAAAAAGTAATTTCACCATCAGTTAGGTTCTCAATTAATTCAACTTTATACGGATTGTTTTCTTTTTTGTATAATTCTAGGGCTTCGTCTTTAGAAACAGAGCGTAATGAAAATTCATGTTTACCACGTGCAATCTCTAAAAACTTAGTTTCAATTTGTTTAAAATCTTTATCAGAAATCACTTCATTACCTAAATCTATATCATAATAGAATCCATTATCAATTGCAGGTCCAATAGTTAATTTAGCATTTGGGTGAAAACTTAAGATAGCTTCTGCTAAAACATGTGCAGAAGAATGCCAAAAAGCTTTTTTTCCACCATCATCATTAAATGTATATAAAATTAGTGAACCATCGGTGGTTAATGGGGTGCTAGTTTCAACTGTTGTTTCGTTAAAATTTGCAGATATCACGTTTCTAGCAAATCCTTCACTAATGCTTTTTGCAACATCCATCGGAGTACTGTTTGTAGCAAACTCCTTAATAGTTCCGTCAGGTAAAGTAATTTTAATCATTTAATGTTTCCTATTTAAGAATGCAAATATATTAGAAAACAATTTTTCCCACAATATATATTGACATATTATGATTGGTGTTTTTATTTTTTTTGGTGTTGTTATTTTTTGAGAAGTTTCCTTAATTCACTCGGAGTTATTATAAGGTAAAACTGTT
>Ga0115569_10002000_pt1 | contig 15610 bp, 10 predicted proteins | sample COGITO_mtgs_1205_2_FD_87295 | JGI IMG/M metagenome (GOLD analysis project Ga0115569, IMG submission 87295) | Pelagic marine microbial communities from North Sea - COGITO_mtgs_120503 | ecosystem: Environmental > Aquatic > Marine > Epipelagic | place: Germany:Helgoland, sampling site Kabeltonne... | reverse complement strand
TCGATCGACGATGATTTCGAGATGGAGCTCGCCCATGCCCGAGATAATCATCTGACCGGTCTCGGTATCCGTGGACACCTTGAACGAGGGATCTTCGATCGCGAGACGGTCAAGTGAAACGCCAAGCTTGTCCATACCGGCGGTCGTCTTAGGCTCGATCGCGATCGAGATGACGGGTTCCGGAAAGTCCAGAGACTCAAGGATCAGCGGAGACTTAGCGGAGCAAAGCGTATGCCCCGTTGCTACGCCCTTGAGCCCGACCGCAGCAACGATGTCGCCAGCGTAGATTTCGTCGACTTCCTGGCGCTTATTCGCGTGCATCTGAAGGAACTTGCCAACGCGTTCTTTCTTACCCGTAGAAGCGTCGAGAAGTCCTTCTCCGGCCTTCGCCGTGCCAGAATACACGCGGAGGTAAGCGAGGCTACCTGCGTGCTTGTCTGATTGAATTTTGAATACGAGCGCCGAGAAAGGCTCGTCGTCTGATGCCTTGCGCGCGACGATCTGCGCAGGCTCACCGTCGCGTGAGTTCTTTGGGCCTTTCTTCTTAGTCGAGACTGCTTCGCCTTCTACGGAGGGCACGTCACTAGGAGAAGGCAGGTAGTCAACGACACCGTCAAGCAGAGGCTGTACACCCTTATTCTTGAAGGCGCTGCCACAGAAGACCGGCACGATGTCCAGGTTGAGTGTGCTTCGGCGGATTGCGGCGCGGAGTTCCTCAACTGAGACGTCTTGTCCGTCAAGAAACTTAGACATGATTTCGTCATCGAAGTCGGCGAGTCGCTCAATGATGTTCTCGCGAGCGAGTTCCGCATCTTCCACGAGGTCGGCCGGGATTTCGCCGGACCGAAACTCAGCCCCAAGGCTTTCTTCGTCCCAGAAGAAGGCTTTATTCGACAACAAATCAACGACGCCCGAGAACGCGTCTTCCGAGCCAATCGGCAACTGCAAAGGCAGCGGCCGGGCTTCCAGACGGTCCTCGATCATCGAGACCACGTTGTCAAAATCAGCACCCATTCGATCCATTTTATTCACGAAAGCTACGCGTGGAACCTGATACCGGTCGGCTTGTCGCCAGACCGTCTCTGATTGAGGCTCTACGCCACCAACCCCACAAAAGACAGCAACTACGCCGTCCAAGACCCGAAGCGAGCGTTCGACCTCTACGGTGAAGTCGACGTGCCCAGGTGTGTCGATGATGTTGATCCGATGGTCTTTCCAGCTGCAGGTTGTGGCAGCAGAGGTAATCGTGATCCCCCGCTCTTGTTCCTGCTGCATCCAGTCCATCGTCGCCGCGCCGTCGTGAACTTCTCCAATCTTGTAGTTGACGCCCGTGTAGAAAAGAATCCGTTCGGTCGTCGTTGTCTTGCCAGCATCGATGTGAGCCATGATGCCGATGTTTCTAGTTTCTGAGAGCTGAGAGCTTCGAGCCATCGATCTTTCCGCCGGCGCCCTCGCCTTGTCGTTCCTTAGTTGCCCTGCGCTTCGGCGCATTCATTCGGGCAAATTATTGGCCCGCCCTCTCAAAGCCTTACTACTTGCCCAAGGCTCCCACTCCGCACTTGCCCAGCAAGCACTGGGTAAGCCGCGCAGCATTTACCATCGATAATGGGCAAATGCCTTATTGGCCTCGGCCATTCGATGGGTGTCCTCTCGCTTCTTGACTGCTTCGCCGCGTTCGTTGGCAGCGTCGATGATCTCGTTCGCGAGACGTTCCTTCATGCTCTTACCCGGTCGTGAGGCCGAGTACTGAACCAGCCAGCGCATAGCGAGCGAGTTCGCTCGGTTCGGCGAGATCTCGATCGGCACCTGATACGTGGCACCACCGACTCGCCGACTATTCACTTCGAGTCGCGGACGGATGTTGTCAAGCGCCCGGCGGAACATCGCCAACGGATCACTGCGCATCTTGTTTTCGATTTCTTCGAAGGCGCCGTACACAATATTCTCGGCGGTGCTCTTCTTACCGTCACGCATGATGACGTTAATGAAGCGGCCAATCGTCTGGTCTCCATGCTTGGAGTCCGGAATAGTTTGGCGCTTCGGTACCTCGCGTCTACGCGGCATGAGGATTCCCTTTTATTGGTCTTACTTGACGTCAAGGTGGATGGCCCAACGGCCGCGTCCGCCTGACGGACAAAAACCGGACTGCGCAGCATTGCGCGAAACCAGCCTTCGTATATTCAAATCACTTGGGGCGCTTGGCACCATACTTGGAACGACCCTGGTTACGCCCACTGACACCGGTCGCATCAAGCGAGCCACGAACGATGTGATAACGAACACCCGGGAGATCCTTAACACGACCACCGCGAACGAGGACGACCGAATGCTCTTGGAGCGTATGGCCTTCACCGCCGATATAGGCGTTAACTTCGTTCCCATTCGTTAGGCGCACACGGGCAACCTTTCGAAGTGCGGAGTTAGGCTTCTTCGGAGTTGCCGTAAACACGCGCAGACAAACGCCGCGTCGCTGGGGGCAACTCGTGAGGTCGGGGGACTTCGATCGCGAAGCTTTCGGCTTGCGACCCTTACGAATGAGCTGTTGGATTGTCGGCATGGGGCCGTGCGAACTCCTACTGCTAAGTCTTCTCGGAACCGACAACGTTGACATGGTTGATATCCACGTTGGCTGTTCACTGAATTGAATCGAATTAAATTGATTGAGCGCTTCTTCTACTTAGTTTCTTTAGTTTCGAATCAGCGCACGCGTGAGGTTTTCCACGCGCGAAACCCATCATTTGGTGACACTTCGGATTCCAGAGACAGCACTACCCCGTGATCCCGTTTCTCAATTGCGAAGAGACCGGAGCCAAGCTCGGGCAACCTCTCCGTAAAACTGGAAACGAACCGCGGGGTTGAGTCATCCGGGTTCCTGAAGCGCGGGGAATCTATGCCGCCTGCGGGGCGGTGTCAACTGGAGACGCCCCCCTAGGCAAAACGAGTGTATTTTACGTCAGAACACTTCCGCTATTTCAGCCAGCTCAATCAGAAACACCCTCACCCGACAGAGTCAGATGAGGGTGTTTAATCTGTTTAGCGTCCCTGCGGGTGTTGATCCCTCAGGTTCTTCCCTTGCTCAAGCCGCCAGCCCGGCCCTCACCATAGACTCAATCGAGCCCAAACCTGCTTGAGCTGGCTATCCCTGCCCTAGCTCTCGAATGTTCCGCCATCGACTGACGCAACCGGGCTTGCGAAGAGACCGGCTACTGGAGCCTCGCCTTCCGGCGTCGCTACCTGTTCGTCCGCAAAGGACGGGTCAGCGGCCACTTCGCCAGACTCAGCCGTCTGGAACTCGAAGCCTTCCGGCATTTCGACTTCGACTCCGGTGTTGTGGTAATGACCAAGGCCCGTACCTGCTGGAATCAGACGCCCCATGATCACGTTTTCCTTGAGACCGCGGAGATAGTCGTTCTTGCCCCAGATTGCGGCTTCCGTGAGAACCTTTGTAGTCTCCTGGAACGATGCTGCCGAGATGAAGGATTCAGTCGACAGACTTGCCTTCGTAATGCCTAACAACTGGGTTTCCGCCGTCGGAACCTGCTTGTCCTCTTCTTCGAACTGAGCGACGAGCTCCCGGAAAGCAGCCTTCTCGACCTGCTCCCCAATCAGCCAATCCGAATCGCCCGGATCCACGATCCGAACCTTTCGGACCATCTGGCGCACGATTGTCTCGATGTGCTTGTCATTGATCTTCACACCCTGTAGGCGGTAGACCTCCTGCACTTCGTCGACGAGATACTTCGCGAGTTCTTTCTCGCCCTTGATCTTAAGAATGTCATGGGGGTTCGAAGAACCGTCCATCAACGCCTCGCCGGCACGCACTCGATCACCTTCGTGGACGCTCACGTGCTTGCCCTTAGGAATCAAGAATTCCTCGGGTTCGCCCTCGTCCGGCGTCACGATCACACGGCGCTTTCCACGGGAGTCGGGACCGAAGGACACGAGGCCGTCAATCTCAGAGACTACGGCGCATTCCTTAGGCTTTCGGGCTTCGAAGAGCTCGGCCACACGAGGCAGACCGCCCGTAATATCCTTCGTCTTCGAGGCCTCTCGAGGAATTTTTGCGACAACCTGGCCGGCCGTAACTTCCTCTCCCTCGGTCACCGAAAGATAGGCGCCGACAGGCAGCAGCGACGCAGTTTCCGCGTCGCCCTCATGTTCGAGGATCGTAATCTGCGGCCGCAGCGAAGCGTCCTTGGCTTCAATGATGACCTTCGATGAGACGCCGGTGAAATCATCCACCTGCTCCTGCATCGTTCCACCTTCGATGATGTCGTTGAACTGAACGCGCCCACGCATCTCCGAAAGAATCGGGCTTGCAAAGGGATCCCAGTCGAGGAGCACTTCGCCTACGCGAACCGCGGCGCCTTCCTTGACCTTAAGCGTCGCACCGTAAACAACCGGATGACGTTCCTTCTCACGGCCACTGGCATCCATGATGCCTACTTCACCGTTTCGAGTCATGACGGTCTCTCGACCTTCGTTATCAACAACGGTTCGGATGTTATGCAGCTTAACCATGCCCTCACTCGCGGCTTCCGCGTGTGACTGTTCGGCTCGACGCGTTGCCGCCCCACCAATATGGAAGGTCCGCATAGTCAGCTGTGTTCCAGGCTCACCAATCGACTGCGCGGCAATCACGCCCACCGCTTCACCGAGGTTAACCATCGTGCCTCGCGAGAGATCACGGCCGTAGCATTTCACACAGACGCCGAAGCGGCTGGCGCAGGTCAGGACCGACCGAATCTTCACGCTTTCGATGCCCGCATTTTCCACGGCTCGCACACTAGCTTCGACGATTTCTTCGCCACCCACGAGGAGCAAATCGCCCGTCAAAGGATCATGCACATCTTCGAGAGCGGTTCGGCCGAGAATACGCTCTCCGAGCGGCTCAACGATCTCTCCCGCTTCGACGAGCGATGTAGTCTCGAGTGCGTCTTCGGTTCCACAATCCTCCTCGCGGATGATCACGTCCTGAGACACATCAACCAAGCGACGTGTTAGGTAGCCCGAGTTCGCTGTCTTCAGAGCCGTATCCGCGAGGCCCTTACGAGCACCGTGAGTCGAGATGAAGTACTGAAGAACCGAGAGTCCTTCGCGGAAGTTTGACGTAATCGGCGTTTCGATAATCGCGCCTGAGGGCTTGGCCATAAGGCCTCGCATCCCAGCCAACTGCCGCATCTGCTGCGCCGAACCACGCGCACCCGAGTCCGCCATCATGTAGATGTTGTTAAAACTCGGGACCGTCGCTTCATTGCCGTCATCGTCGACGATCGTATCCGTCGCAATGCCATCTAGCAGCTGCTGCGTGATCAACTCGGTGGCTTGCGCCCAGATGTCGACCACCTTGTTGTAGCGCTCGCCGTCCGTGATCAGACCTTCCTGGTACTGATCCTGGATCTGATTGACCTCTTCCGTCGCCTCAGCGAGGAAGCGCTCCTTGTCCGGCGGGATCCTCATATCATCGATGCAGATAGACATGCCAGCGCGTGTTGCGTTGCGATACCCGAGAGTTCGCAACGCATCTGCAAGAAGCACCGTCGCCTTATTGCCCATACGGCGGTAGCACTGATCGATCAGCTCACCGAGAGCCTTCTTGTCCATCACTTGATTGACGAATTCGAACGGGATGTCCTTCGGCACGACTTCGCGCATCAAAATGCGGCCCGTCGTCGTCGTCGTCATTTCGCCGTTGATCGGCACTTCGATCGAGGCGTGAATGTCGAGAACTCCCGCGTCGTACGCGACGATGACTTCCTCTTCAGTTGCGAACCGCATGCCCCCGCCATGAACGCCAGCGCGTTCACGGGTCATGTAATAACAGCCGAGCACGATGTCCTGTGTCGGGCCAATGATCGGGCGGCCAGTTGCCGGGCTAAGGATGTTATTCGTCGACATCATCAGCACGCGCGCTTCGATCTGCGCTTCGACCGAAAGCGGTACGTGGACCGCCATCTGATCGCCGTCGAAGTCCGCATTGAACGCGGCGCAAACAAGCGGGTGAAGCTGAATCGCCTTGCCCTCGATCAGCATGGGTTCGAAAGCCTGCATGCCGAGCCGATGCAGCGTAGGTGCCCGGTTAAGGAGAATCGGGTGCTCCTGGATCACCTCAGCAAGAATGTCCCAAACCTCGGGGCGTTCATGCTCGACCATCTTCCGCGCGGCCTTAATGGTCGTCACGAATCCCTGCTGCTCGAGCTTGGAGTAAATAAAGGGCTTAAATAGTTCGAGTGCCATGCGATTGGGAAGGCCGCACTGATGCAGGCGGAGGTCCGGCCCGACGACGATCACCGATCGACCCGAGTAATCAACGCGCTTACCAAGCAAGTTCTGTCGGAATCGACCGGACTTGCCCTTGAGCATGTCCGAGAGACTCTTCAGCGGGCGCTTGCTCGGACCCGTGATGACCCGACCGCGACGGCCGTTATCAAAGAGTGCATCTACCGCTTCCTGAAGCATTCGCTTTTCATTGCGAATAATTACTTCAGGCGCATTCAGCTCCTGGAGTCGCTTCAAGCGATTATTGCGGTTAATCACGCGGCGGTAGAGATCGTTCAAGTCCGACGTCGCAAAGCGACCTCCATCGAGCGGAACAAGCGGGCGAAGATCGGGCGGGATCACCGGCACGATCTCGAGGATCATAAACTCCGGGTTATTGACCTCAGACTCGCGGAACGCGTCGAGCACCTTGAGGCGCTTCGCGATCTTCTTTCGCTTTGCTTCCGAAGTCGCTTCTCGCATGTCTTCGCGCAGTCGCGTGCAGTCGCCTTCAATATCGAGTTCCTGCAAGAGTCGACGAACCGACTCAGCACCGATACCGACTTCAAATGCGTCGCGACCGTACTGCTCCCGCAGTTCGATGAGGCGCTCGTCCGTAACGAGTTCGCCCTTCTCAAGCTCCGTGTCCTTGGGATCAAGAACGACATGAGCTTCGAAGTAAAGGACCTTCTCGAGGTCACGCAAGGTGATCTCGAGAATGTTGCCGATGCGCGAGGGCAGCGACTTCAGGAACCAAATATGGGCCACCGGAGAAGCCAGCGTGATATGCCCCATGCGCTCGCGGCGCACCTTGGACTGGATAACTTCGACGCCGCACTTTTCGCAAACTACGCCACGATGCTTCATGCGCTTGTACTTGCCGCAATTGCATTCGTAGTCCTTTACAGGACCGAAGATCTTCGCGCAGAAGAGCCCATCCCTCTCGGGCTTGAATGTCCGGTAGTTGATGGTCTCAGGCTTCTTCACTTCACCGAATGACCACTCTCGGACCTTGTCCGGAGATGCGAGCGAGATTCGAAGCGAATCAAACGCCAACGGGTCTTTGGGCTTCTCGAAGAGATTGTAGAGATCGCGCATATTCATCCCCCCTAACGGGTCCTCGACTAATGTCGCCGAGGTCTGACTCGTGCTCGGCCAAAAGCCTCGCACGCGTGTAAAGAGAAAACCGAAAACGGCTCAGGGCCGGAGGCCCTGCTACGAATCAGGCCTCCTCTCTCATCTCAATATCAAGCCCAAGCGCCTGAAGTTCCTTGACGAGGACGTTGAAGCTTTCCGGTAGGCCAGGCTCCAGCGTGTTCTCGCCCTTCACGATCGATTCGTAGATGCGGGTTCGACCCTGAACATCGTCCGACTTGACCGTCAAGAACTCCTGCAGTGCAAAGGCGGAGCCGTAGGCTTCAAGCGCCCACACTTCCATCTCGCCGAGTCGCTGACCACCGAACTGCGCCTTACCACCCAGCGGCTGCTGAGTGACCAAGCTGTACGGGCCAATCGACCGAGCATGCATTTTGTCATCCGCCAAATGGTGGAGCTTCAGCATGTAGATCGTGCCGATCGTGACATCACGATCGAAGGGCTCTCCCGTTCGACCATCGAAGAGCGCCATCTGGCCTGAGGTCGGCAGCTCCGCTCGCTCGAGTTCCGCCTTCACGTCTACCTCGCTCGCCCCATCAAACACGGCCGTACCCATATGGATGCCGCGCTTAATATCGTGAGCCATAGACATGATGGCTTCCTCGGATGCGCCGCCGATCATCTCGGCGATCTCGTCGTCTTTGTAGAGCTCCTGGAGCTTCTTGCGAATCTCCTCGGCCGTCGCCTTCTGCTCCATCATGCGTTCGATCTTGCGACCGAGACCATGAGCGGCCCATCCAAGATGGGTCTCCAGGATCTGCCCGATGTTCATGCGCGAAGGCACGCCTAACGGGTTCAGCACAATGTCGACGGGCGTGCCGTCGGGCATGTAGGGCAGGTCTTCTTCCGGGAGAATTCGGGAGATAACGCCCTTATTACCATGGCGACCAGCCATCTTGTCACCAACCGAAAGCTTTCTTTTAATGGCGAGGTAGACCTTCACCATTTTAAAGACGCCCGGCGGAAGCTCGTCGCCCTTCTTAAGACGAGCGATCTTCTCATCAAAGACGGCCTTGATGACCATGGCCTGATCTTCCACGTGGTGAAAGACTCGGTCGACCTGCTCCTGCGTCTTGGCATCCGTGACCTGAATTTCGCGCCATCGCCGATCAGGGATCTGCGAGATCACTTCTTCCGTGACGGTGTCTCCAGACTGGAGCCACTGGATGTCCTTGCGTTCGTCTGCAACTCGGTTGGCCGTCTGCTTACCAACGATCAACTCTCGCACGCGATTGAAAGCGCTCTTCCGAATGATCCGGATCTCGTCTTCTTGATCCTTTCGGAGGCGTTCGATCTCGGCCTCTTCCAGCGCCTTCGCCCGTTCGTCCTTCTCCACTCCACGGCGAGAGAAGACCTGAGCCCCGATGATCGTACCCGTGACACCCGGTGGCACGCGAAGCGAGGTATCTCGCACGTCGCCTGCCTTCTCGCCAAAGATTGCGCGCAATAGGCGCTCTTCCGGAGAGAGCTGAGTCTCGCCCTTCGGCGTGATCTTGCCTACCAGGATGTCGTCCGAGTGAACCTCGGCACCGATGCGGATGATGCCGGCCTCATCGAGGTCGCGCAGTGCGTCCTCACCGACATTCGGGATGTCCCGAGTGATGTCTTCCTTACCGAGCTTAGTGTCTCGGGCGACGCATTCGAACTCTTCGATATGAATTGAAGTGAAGTAGTCGTCCTTAACAATGCGTTCGGAGATGAGGATCGAGTCCTCGAAGTTGTATCCGCCCCAGGGCATGAACGCGACCGTGACGTTCTGGCCAAGGGCCATCTCGCCGCGATCCGTCGCAGGACCATCTGCGATCACCTGCCCGGCCTTGACGCGGTCACCCGCCTTCACGATCGGACGCTGGTTGATGCAGGTGTTCTGGTTAGAGCGCTGATACTTAATCAGGTTAATGATGTCGACATTGCTGCCGGTGCCATCGTCCTCATCGGGCTTCAGCACGACACGACCGGCGTCGACAGCCTCGACTCGGCCGTCTCGTTTCGCAACGACCGTCACACCCGAGTCCCGGGCAACAACCGCTTCCATGCCAGTCCCGACGAGTGGTGCGCGCGTACGAAGCAGCGGCACCGCTTGGCGCATCATGTTGGATCCCATGAGCGCGCGGTTTGCATCATCGTTCTCGAGGAACGGAATCAGCGAAGCCGCAACCGACACCAGCTGGTTAGGCGACACATCCATCATGTCGACTTCTTCCGGCAGGATCATCTCGAATTCACCCTGCTTACGCGCAGAGATACGATCCTTCACGAACGAACCATCTTCGTCGAGCACCGCGTTCGCCTGGGCGATTGCCATACGCTCTTCATCGAGGGCTGAAAGGAATTTCACTTCCTTCGTGACCTTGCTGTTTTCGACCTGTCGGTACGGCGTCTCAATAAAGCCCATACCGTTGACGCGGGCGAAGGTCGAGAGTGACGCAATCAAACCAATATTAGGTCCCTCGGGCGTCTCAATCGGACAGATGCGACCGTAATGCGTCGGATGAACATCGCGTACTTCGAAGCCGGCTCGCTCACGCGTTAGGCCACCCGGGCCAAGCGCCGACAAGCGACGCTTATGGGTCACCGACGAAAGAGGATTCGTCTGATCCATAAACTGCGAGAGCTGACTCGACCCGAAGAACTCCTTGATGACCGCCGAAACGGGTTTGGAGTTGATCAAGTCGTGCGGCATGAGCGTTTCGATCTCTTGAAGGCTCATGCGCTCCTTGATTGCTCGCTCCATGCGAACCAGTCCGATTCGGTACTGATTCTCAAGCAACTCTCCGACTACGCGAACGCGACGATTTCCGAGATGGTCGATATCGTCGACCTTCTTCGTGAGATCCGTTCCGTTCTTGAGGTCGACCAGGTACTTGACCGCAGACAGAATATCGTGACGGCGAAGGGTCGGAAGATCGCCAACAGCGATGTTCTCCCCTTCGTTGTTGACACCCGTCGGGAAGTACTCGACCTGCTCGTCACCATCAAACTCAAGCTTGTGGTTCAACTTGATGCGACCGACCTTCGAGAGGTCGTAGCGCTCAGCGTTGAAGAACAAGTTATTGAACAGGTTGGTCGCGGTATCGAGCGTCGGCGGATCGCCCGGACGCAAGCGCCGGTAAATCTCAATGATCGCCTCGTCCTGGGAAACCGTCTTGTCCGCGAGCAGCGTATCGCGAAGGGCAGTGCCCGTCGTGATCGGATCGAGGAAGAGCAGCGGGAACTCGAGGATTTTGCGCGACTTGAGATCGTCGAGATGTGCCTCGGTGATCTCTTCGTTGCACTCGACGATGACTTCACCGGTCTCCTCGTCGACGATGTCGATCGGGGCTACGCGCTTCACCGCATCGATGCGGATCAGGTCGTCCTGGCCGATTTGGATCCATTCGAGATTGGCTGCGCGGATCTTTCGAGCCGCGGCCTTCGTGAACTTCTTGTCCTTACGAACGAGAACGTTGCCCTCGTCATCCTTGACCTCACGCGTACAGCGCTGGCCAATCAGGCTTTCCGGCTCCGTCTTCTTGTAGATCTTCCGACCGTCGAGCTTGATGGTCTCACTCGGGTAGAAGTGCTGGAGTAGCTCTTCGGGCTGGTAACCCAGAGCCTTCAGCAGGACCGTGACATGAATCTTGCGGCGGCGATCGATGCGCGCATGAACGATGTCTTTGTGGTCGTACTCAATATCGAGCCATGACCCGCGATACGGAATCACTCGACACGAGTAGATCTTCTTGCCAGCCGCGCTGGCCGTCGTCGAGATCGACGTGTCGTAGAAGATGCCAGGGGAGCGATGGAGCTGCGAAACGATGACGCGCTCCGTCCCGTTGATTACGAAAGTGCCGTTCTCGGTCATGATCGGGATTTCCCCGAAGTAGACCTCCTGCTCCTTCACGTCGCGAATCGTCTGGGAACCTTCGGCATCATCCCAAGCAACGAGTCGAATCGTCACCTTGAACGGCGCGGCGTAGGTCATGCCTCGTTGAAGGCATTCCTGGACGTCGTACTTCGGCTGTTCGAGGGCGTAGCCTACAAACTCGAGCGAAGCCGTGTCGTTAAAGTCTCTAATCGGAAAGACCGAGTTAAAGACGGCTTGCAGGCCGACACTCTCTCGCTTCTCCATCTCGATACCGGTTTGGAGAAAGAGTTCGAATGATTCCTTCTGAATCTCAAGCAAATTCGGGATATCGATAATCCGCGCAATATGAGAGAAGGATTTTCGAACACGGGGCGCAAAGTCGGAAAAATTGGTCTCAGGCACGAGTGCAGTCACCCTCCTGTGTCGCCTGCGGGTTTCACGGACCACTCTTCCGCGAAACTTCGAGGCTTGACCTACGGCACACGGCAGACCCAGCCCCATCTCTAACGAGAATGAGCCGAACCCACCGCACTATTCGAACGACGCGAGCGGTGCGCCATCCCTTCCCTCTTCCTCACGATCGGGTTCACAGGTGAACACGATTCGCGAAGCCGAGAGGGTCAAACAACTTGCATCAAACCCTGCCGCCGTCCTCCACAAGGGAAGATCGGGCGGCGGGATTCGAGAGCAAGAAGATTCTTACTTGACGTCGACCTGACCGCCAGCTTCTTCAATCTTCTTCTGGATCTCGGCAGCCTCGTCCTTCGGCACGCCTTCCTTGATCGGCTTCGGAACGCCTTCAACAAGTTCCTTGGCTTCCTTGAGACCAAGACCCGTGATGGCACGGATTTCCTTGATCACCTGGATCTTCTTGTCGCCGAAGGAGATCAGGATGACATCAAAGTCGTCCTTGGCTTCCGCTGCTTCGCCGCCGGCCGGGCCAGCTGCTGCTGCAACTGCGACCGGTGCGGCTGCCGAAACGCCCCACTTCTCTTCAAGAAGCGTCGAAAGCTCAGCCGCTTCGATGACCGTCAAACCGGACAGGGTGTCCACGATTTCGTTGAGATCCGCCATTTTCCTCTTCCTTATTCTGGGCGGTGCAAGCGAATGCTCAGCACTCTCCCGCCCGGGTAAATTGAGCCTTTGGACATATAACCTTGTCCCTGAGCTCTAACTGTTCCGACCGCTGCCTTCTCGGTGGCGGCCAATCCGTTAAATCGAGGCCTCAAATTTCGTCCGTAAGACGAAAGGCCTCGCACCATCCTTCGAGAACTACTCGCCGCCCTCAGAACCCTTGGCCGAGATGACCCGCGCAATCTGCGCACCAGGCTCGTTGAGAAGCCGAACCAGCTTGGTCGCCGGGGCTTGCAACAGTCCCACAATCTTCCCACGCAGCTCGTCGAGCGACGGGAGAGTCGAGAGATGCTGGACACCCGAGGCGTCAAGCACCTCACCATCAAGCACGGCACCGCGCAATTCGAACTGCTCGTTGGCCTTCGCGTAGTCCACAAGGGTCTTCGCGAGAGCTACCGGATCCCCAAAGGAAATCGCGATCGAGGTCGTGCCGGTGAAATGTTCCTGAAGTCCTTCAGCAGGACCGCCTTGCGAAGCGAGTCGCAGGACCGAGTTCTTCGCGACACGGAATTCCGCATCACTCGAATCTGCCTTGCGAAGGCCGCCGCGAAGCGCCTCCATCTGCAGAACGCCGAGACCGCGGTAGTCCGCAACGAACACGCTGGTAGCGCGCTCGAACTTGTCTTTGAGCTCAGTGACCTGATCTTCTTTTTGCTGTCGAGTCAACATCGATGTGTCCTCTGCTCCTTCTAGCCGCTCAGAATCCCTTGAGCGGGCTGGAGGGATCGACCTTGAAGCCGGGACCCATGGTTGACGAGACAGAAACCTTCTTCATATAGGTTCCCTTGGTCGATGCGGGCTTGGCTTTGAGAACCATGTCGAGCAGAGCCGACGCGTTCTCCCAGAGCTTCTCCCCCTCGAAGGAAACCTTACCTATGCCGCAGTGGATAATGCCGGCCTTATCGACGCGGTACTCCACCTTGCCAGCCTTCTGATCGCGAACTGCTGCGCCAACGTTAGGCGTCACGGTTCCGAGCTTCGGATTAGGCATCAGGCCACGAGGACCAAGCACTCGACCGAGTCGACCCACAACACCCATCATGTCGGGCGTTGCGATCACGCGATCAAACTCGAACCAACCCTCTTGGATTTTCTTAGCCAGATCGTCGCCACCCACGTGATCGGCGCCAGCGTCACGAGCTTCCTGCTCTTTGTCGCCCTTCGCGAACACGAGTACGCGGGTATCTCGGCCCACGCCGTTCGGCAGCACGATCGCGCCACGAATCATCTGATCTGCGTGCTTCGGGTCAACACCCAGGTTGATCGCGATATCGACGGTCTCGTCGAACTTCGCAGTAGGTGCGTCTCTCACTTGCTGAAGTGCATCCTTCAGCGCGTAAAGCTTGTCCAAATCACGAGCTTCTTCGGCCTTCAGGTAACGCTTACTTTGCTTCGGCATCGCGTCAGCCCTCCACTTCCAGGCCCATTGATCGCGCAGTGCCTGCGATGATCTTGAGTGCCTGTTCGGGGTCGAACGCGTTGAGATCGTCCTTCTTGGTCTCAACGATTTCGAGCAACTGCGCCTTTGTCACCGTACCAACCTTGTTTCGGTTCGGTTCGCCAGAGCCTTTTTTGATCTTGGCCGCCATCTTGAGCAACACCGCCGCCGGGGGCGACTTTAGAACGAAGGTGAAACTTCGATCCTGATAGATCGTGATTTCGGCCGGAATGATCAGGCCGTTCTTGTCCTGCGTCTTGGCGTTAAACGCCTTGCAGAACTCCATAATGTTAACGCCGTGTTGACCGAGTGCCGGTCCGACTGGCGGCGCTGGATTCGCCTGCCCAGCGGGGCACTGCAGCTTTACGACTGCCATTACCTTCTTAGCCACTGTTTATTGTTCTCCTCACCACTGGCGGTCCACGATCGGGCTGTGCCCCATCTCCCGCTCACCGTTGGCTGTAATCAGCGAAGCAACTCGCTCCGCTGGCCACCTATGACATGTTCCGCCCTAGGCCTTTTCCACATTCGTGTAGTCCAGAACAACCGGCGTTGCGCGCCCGAAAACCTGAACCATTACACGAAGCTTTTCTTTGTCTTCCAGGACTTCATCAACGAAGCCCGCAAAATTTGCGAACGGACCCGTAACAACTCGGACTGATTCGCCCTCTTCAAAATGAATCAGGGGCTTCGGCTTAACCGCGCCTTCCTTAATCCGCTGGGTCATTCGTGCGACTTCTTCATCCGAGATCGGCGGCGGGTCGGTCGCATTGCCGACGAAACCGGTGATCTTCGGCGTGCCCTTTACGACATGCCACGTCTCATCATTCAACTCCATGTGAACCACGATGTATCCGGGAAAGAACTTCCGCTTCGAGGTTCGCTTCTGGCCGCCAACCATCTCAACGACGCTCTCCTCGGGAACAAGAACCTCAGCGAACTGTTCTTCGAAACCGGTCGTGCGCGCGCGCTCGAGCAGCGCTTTTTTGGCGCGCGTCTCTTGCCCGGAATAAGTATGAACGATGTACCACCGCATCTTGTCCGTGTTGATGGTCCTGGTCTCATCCGAACTGGAGTTCGAATCAGACCCAGCCGTTCCCCCACCGGTCTCGCTTCCGCTCGCCGTATCCATCAGCCCAACACCGTCTGCATCACACGACTCAGCCCAAAGTCGACGACGCCCAGAAAGGTTGCAATCAGTGCCACGATGACCACGACGGAAATCGTGCCGTTGACCCACTCAGGCTGTGGGGGCCACGTGATCTTATTGAATTCGCCCTGAACTTCGTTCACGTAGGTTCTACATCGGGCAATGATGTTTTGTGATTCTTCGGCCATCGAATCCCCGTTCTTTCTACGTTTACCTGAGCCGACACGACTAACGCTCGAACCCAGACCTAACAAATTTCGTTGCGATTCCGAGTTGGCAGGCCCGGAGGGAATCGAACCCCCAACCCCCGGATTTGGAGTCCGGTGCACTACCAATTGTGCTACGGACCTTTGAACTCGAATCAAAAAACCGAACCGAAGGCCTCTGTGCTCACTAAAAGCCTCAGGGGCCTTCGCTTTTCCAAAACCTCAGCAGGCCTGCAAAGGATCTGCAGCAGGCCCCGCTAACGTGCTATTCGATCACTTCCGCTACAACGCCTGAACCTACCGTTCGTCCACCTTCGCGGATGGCGAACCGAAGTTCCTTGTCCATCGCGATTGGCGTGATCAGCTCTACCGTCATTTCGACGTTATCACCGGGCATCACCATTTCGGTGCCGTCGGGAAGG